>WLWD01000921.1_pt1 | contig 134591 bp, 81 predicted proteins | sample 6712731 | NCBI WGS metagenome assembly WLWD01 (sample SAMN12718690, study PRJNA576275) | sponge metagenome | isolation source: marine sponge | host: Mycale hentscheli | place: New Zealand: South Island, Marlborough, Capsize Point | collected 2014-11-01
TCTCCCTGCACCAGGATTCTCTCTCCCTGCACCAGGATTCTCTCTCCCTGCACCAGGATTCTCTCTCCCTGCACCAGGATTCTCTCTCCCTGCACCAGGATTCTCTCTCCCTGCACCAGGATTCTCTCTCCCTGCACCAGGATTCTCTCTCCCTGCACCAGGATTCTCTCTCCCTGCACCAGGATTCTCTCTCCCTGCACTAGGATTCTCTCTCCCTGCACTAGGATTCTCTCTCCCTGCACCAGGATTCTCTCTCCCTGCACCAGGATTCTCTCTCCCTGCACCAGGATTCTCTCTCCCTGCACTAGGATTCTCTCTCCCTGCACTAGGATTCTCTCTCCCTGCACCAGGATTCTCTCTCCCTGCACCAGGATTCTCTCTCCCTGCACTAGGATTCTCTCTCCCTGCACTAGGATTCTCTCTCCCTGCACCAGGATTCTCTCTCCCTGCACCAGGATTCTCTCTCCCTGCACCAGGATTCTCTCTCCCTGCACCAGGATTCTCTCTCCCTGCACCAGGATTCTCTCTCCCTGCACCAGGATTCTCTCTCCCTGCACCAGGATTCTCTCTCCCTGCACCAGGATTCTCTCTCCCTGCACCAGGATTCTCTCTCCCTGCACTAGGATTCTCTCTCCCTGCACTAGGATTCTCTCTCCCTGCACCAGGATTCTCTCTCCCTGCACCAGGATTCTCTCTCCCTGCACCAGGATTCTCTTTCAACCCACATCCTTAAGGGTGGCCGCACACCGCCCACGCAATTTTTACCTGGTTGGTTGCTAAGCACGATTCTGCTACTTTCTTTATTGCAGGGCTACTCTACTATACTAGAAGGATAAAGTACCTGCCGAAGATACTGCACACCGACTTTGGAGTGAATGTGAAGGAAATATCATGGCCCCGATGTAAAACTTTGAAACAACTTTTTGGAGCGGTGCGGCAACCAGAATTTGGCACGCCGCTAGCCAAGACGATACTCTAGGGCAAGACAATGAGTTTTTTTCCTTTTCAACATTACTTTATGATTTATTTACATTTTTTTCCTTTTATAAGATATTGAAAAATTCAAATTGTGGTGCCCTTCTTTTTTTTGTGTTCTACACGTGTGCAAAAAATATAGTCGTTCTCATTATTTGATTCCAAGAAAAACTGATTCAAAATTGTGACCGTCTACGGGAAAACCGGGCACAACGCGGCGTGCGTAAACATCGAGAAAAGATCGATCGATTTCTTAAAAATGTATTGTTTCAAGCCGACGGAAGGGAACGGTTAGGTCTATTATAGCGGGAACGACTTAAGCTACGACGATAAAACTTGGAGAGCTCAATATTTGGACGCCGATAACTCTGTAAGTGCAAAAAAAATTTTTTCGAAGGGTGCCGCGTTGTGCCTGGTTTTCCTGTAGACGGTCACAATTGGATACTTCTATTCCACTCGCAATTCATATGAAATAACCCCTCCCCCATATCTCGTACTACGAGTACGCGAGCAATTATTTTTTCAATTAGTTTGCATTGGTTCTAAAAAGAGCCCGTCTATATCAAGAGTAAACAAACATCAATACAACAATAACAAGAGAGTCAGAAGAGAGAACAGTTTATTGGAGATAGCCAGAGGTGAAGGTGTTAGATCTTCGCAGCTTGAGAAGTCTTCGCTCCGCAGAAATCGAGCCTGGTGGATCCATCCGCTTGAGTTCAGGTATGTAGAGTCCGGAGAACGGCTACTGGAGGAGAAGCAGCCTGGTGCACCTTGCCGCGTGAGCTCAGACGACGTATGGCGAGTTGCTGTAAACGAATATGAGACAACAAGAAGCTAAACTAAAACACCACAACTTCGCAAAGTATACTTCTGCTACTACTGCGCGATAGTTTCTGCTCGCGTATTATGGAATGGTGGGGTATTGGCGGGGAATAAATTAATGTCCGGATCTACAGGCAGTGCGCGTTGCTATGTGCGGCCACCCTTAATAGTGTTAACTTTATTTGACAATGTTAATCTCAAATTTGGCTCCACCTCCTGACACTATCATATCACATGACATCCTACATTCAGGAGGTGGGTGTGTACGCCCGCGCCCGGTAGTGAGAGTCTTAGAGTTCTGTCACGTCACGGTGTGATGGTCTAGTCGTTCTTTGCACATCACTCATATACGTACATGGTACAACATTACTAAACTTCCATTTTCTTCCATCTTTAAAATAACTCAATCGCACGCTAACGTGGTAAATTACTTCTTGCAAGAACATAGAGAGACAGCTAACACATACACACACACATCGTAGTTTACGTGTGCAGAATAAACCATCACTCAATGCTTATGGAGGCAATGGAATTCACAATACTAACACACAAGATCTTGATAACATGTACATTATGATACACTGTGCAAAACAAACACATATATATATATACAGTACCAACGTTTCATATAAATCATGGATACATACATATTGTATGTAGCACACACACACACATACATACGCATGCACACACATATTGACTTGTACATTGGTAGAAGTATGTTATGAAGTGGTATAATCCTGGAATTCAACATAAGGAGAATAAGGAAGGGAAGTTGTTGTTTTAACCACAGTACAACAGAGACCACACCCATTCTTGCAGCTAAACAACACCTAGTCGATCGTATGCAAAGTTTACATAGCAAAACTACAGAGATATGTCAGAAATAAGCAACGCCTACTTGGCGCTAATGAGAGACTAACAACAGCGGCTATCAATGCCGTGGTCAAAACAATCCAAACAACATCAACTGGACAACACATTTAGCAAGTACATACATACACACATACATACACACACACACATACAGTAGGCATCACAGAACTACAATTAAACACATTGGTCAGTCCAAAAGAAACAGAAAGTTGAAATCTCACGTATACAACAGAATTAATAATTATATATATATATATGATTCTTGCTACGCATTCATCATATAAAGCTGTCCCAGGACACAATGACTTCCATTCGCTCTCATGAAAAGAAAAGACACTGCAAAGAGGGGAAAGAAGAAAGGTCAACTCACTCCTCTGCCTCGAAGCTGGAGACAGACGCCACGTAGTTCCTGGGTATGTATCCCTCATTGCCAGACCCGAGTGCCTTGGCCATCCACCAGTCCCCATCCGTACCACCAATAATCTGTGGGGGGAGAATAATAACAATTATATCACCTCACCAAGGCAACACTGGTGATAGGACACAGCTGAGGTCAGAGGTCATCGCTACACCAATCAATAAGGAACATGCAATTAAAGGAGGATCAATATACAGTGTAGAAGAACGAAATAAAAAAAGTTTAAGCTAAACTCCGAAAACCACACCTTCTGCATGCCACAATAAGCACAGCAAAGGTTGTACACTGAGCAGGAGTTCATCTCCACTGATACATGTACATGTATAGTGCAAAGTGAACACATGTGTGGAGATAAATAAAACTACCATTACTATATTTTTCAGCCGAAGTATGCACGACTGAAACAATAATACTAACAAATAATAAAAACAAATAATAATTGCAATAATAATAATAATAATAATAATAATAATAATTGTAATAATAAAGGGCTTTACATACTAAACAAACAGCAGCAATGGAATTCACATGACAGATGACTCCTGGGAATCTGCGAACCACCCACACGCTACACCCAAAAGAGTTTAAGAAGCACACCATCCCTAGCAAGCCCCGCCCACACATACACCTCAACTCTCTCTGTGGCTATTTTAGATTCCACACTCGAGTCTACACCGTGGAAACATACGACTATCCCATGGCAACAACAACCACATGCATGCATGTGCACACACTCACATACTAACACACATACCAGCATGCACACATGCTGAGTGAAAGTGCTTTTTACTCTATACATGATTGTGTATGCAACATCCGAGAGTGTGTGTGTGTGTGAGAGCATCTACTCACTGGACACCACCCACCCACACATAAATACATACATACATACATACATACACACATACATACATACACACATATATATACATACATACATACACATCGTGATTTGCATCAAAGGGCTACAAACTCTACCATGGAAAGAGTTTGTCAACAACATGGAAATCCTAGAATGTATATAAAACAAAGAATGCCTCTCTGGGCTGTTCTATACTGTAAACGTGTGCAAGTCATTACATGTCAATACATGTGTATACCAGTCAATATAATTATGTGTGTACACATGTTGGGTGCATAAAGTAAATATATTCTCAGACAAACGTCTCAATCGATTCTTTGGTGTCCTACCACCCTGAAGCACCCCTTCCTGCTCCTCCCACCCTGAAGCACCCCTTCCTGCTCCTCCCACCCTGAAGCACCCCTTCCTGCTCCTCCCACCCTGGAGTACCCCTTCCTGCTCCTCCCACCCTGGAGTACCCCTTCCTGCTCCTCCCACCCTGGAGTACCCCTTCCTGCTCCTCCCACCCTGGAGTACCCCTTCCTGCTCCTCCCATCCTGAAGCACCCCTTCCTGCTCCTCCCACCCTGGAGTACCCCTTCCTGCTCCTCTCACCCTGAAGCACCCCTTCCTGCTCTTCCCACCCTGGAGTACCCCTTCCTGCTCTTCCCACCCTGGAGTACCCCTTCCTGCTCCTCCCACCCCGGAGTAGCCCCTCCTTCCCCCCACGCTGAATATGGCATCAACTCAAACAAGGAGTACGTTTAATTCTCTTTACAGTTGCTTTGTGTGTCTACACACTGCTTATTGCTAGGTGCTAGAAGCCTCCAGAAGAAGATGACAGAAGGAAATAGCACAAAAAATAGTGGAGAGAAGCTTTCAAAGCTACCTCTTAGATACAAGTTTGGCGGTATCCCCGATCAGTAAGATACGAGTTCTTGTGATTGCTACTTTCTCCACACCTAAATACAAGTTAGTACATGAATAAGGGAGCCACCCAATCAGTCGACCAAAATGATCGCTAAAATGACTTTTCCCTGTCAATTCGTTTCATCCTATCGCTACAATATTTATACGTAGCTAAAGCGCTAACTAGCTAGTGCTCAGGCTCGCATTATGGGTACTTCCACATTATATAAATCTTGTATTGTAATCAAGGAACTGTAGAATATAGACAACACTATTAGTATTACGTGCTCGGGAGCTAGATATACACAAGGTCAGCAGTCTGAACGAGGTTGCCTGTCACAATGGAGCAGGAAATCAATGACATTACTTCATAGCTTATAAGGAAACTCGAGGAAAAGCTCATTCTCATGAATCTCTTCTTCTATCCACATCACAACGAACATGAAATGGAGCTGAGCTAAGAACATCACGAAGGAAATAACATGCATGAATTATGTGTGCACATAAGAGTAAGCCAGTCACAAGGAGGAAGAGAAGGAGGTAGAGGAGGAGAAAGAGAAAGAGATGGAGGAGGAGAAAGATAAGGAGAAATAGTAGGAGAAGGATGGAGGAGGTAGAGGAGAAAGAGAACGAGGTGGAAGAGGAGAAAGAGGAGGAGAAAGGAGATGGAGAGGAGGGAGAAGAGAGAGGGCTCCAATGAAAAGTAAACAACCTGACCATTTTGTATGTGTACAAAACATACAATTCCCACATCACTGCAAGCTGGAATCTCAGTCAGCTCAAGTGAAACTGATGTCCATTAGTTAGTCTATTGCAGTAAAGTCTCCCTACTAGTTAACAATTCCTTTAAAAAAATTAAAATCAACATTTTCAGACGGAAGGTTAACGAAATTTCCTCCCAGGCCAGCTCTCTCTAGCTCCTTTCAAACTGTAATTCCAACCCAACCAACGCCCCCCTGAGAGAGAAACACACAAACATTTGTCTTAATACACATGGTTAGTCAGGGATTCCTCAAAGGCAGTGTTCCATAGCAACTGGCTGTCATGCACAAAAACTACTCCCCTGCAATACTTATGCACATAAAGGAAGTAGACCAGAAGGAAACAGAATGCTAATAGACAAGAGAGAAGATTTACATATTGCTTCATAAACACACACTCAAACACACCCCACTATAAATCACACAATGGCTTATAATAGCGTTTGTTGACACCTTACCTTCAATTTTTCCCCTTTTTCAAAACTGAGATCTTCGGATGTCCTAGCCTGGTAGGCGTAACGAGCCACGAACAAAGTCCCATCGTCTTCCATCACCGGTGAAGGCCCCCGGGGTGGCTGGTTGGGGTTGTAGCCACCCATTCCATTGTGGCCCCCTCCCATGCCATCCACGACTGACGTCCGCTGGATAGGGGGTTGGTGGGGCTGCGTCGCTGGACCGGGAGGCACGTAAGGGATGCCAGACTTCGTTGACTGGTCAGCCGATGTACTGTTCAAACACCCCATGCCTTACCGGTTGCTATTCGTGATCTTTTAATGGCAGCTTTCCAGGAAGAAGAGGTGGATGGGTTGTTTGGTTAACAGTTCACACTACAATTATCCTTTCTATCTTGTCTCTCCCAAGCTGAAGTTTAACCTGTACAAAGAGCAAAGGTGAGATAGTAACCAACTACTATTCATTAGACATAGTGGTGTCCTCTACTTTCTCTACAACAGTAGCAAACAAGGAAGGCAAATGGATATGTCAAAGGGATGGTAACGAATGAAGAAAGGTTCTGCAATGTTAATCACAACCTCAGTGTCCAGACAACTTGAAACTCTTCTTAAGGTCCCTTTTTATCCACCTCGTCAAGCCCACATATTCGCCCATTCTTCAAGGCTAATGCCTACCTGACATTTGGAAAACATTCCTTTCTATTATATTGTACACCATTCATCCCAGCTGGCTTGGCTTGCACCAGCCCAACCTTCAGAGGGCCTTGCTTTATAATAACATAGCTTTGTTTCCATAAATAAGGTAAACCCTGAGCTCAGCTAACGAGATAAGATCACGTACAAGCTGTCCACCCGAATCCACTATCAAGCTTTCCTTCTTTTAATTGTTGGCAGCACACTTGAGTACCAAACACACTACATACTCTTCTAAAGCATGCCCACTGTTTAGAACTGGGTTCACTTATTTATTCATGCACTCACCTCAACAAAAGAAGTCAAAGCAAATTACACTTCCAAGGAGTCAGCGTATGCACAAGCGTCTACTGTTTTTAAAAACCTCACCGGAGTGAGGCCGCGCTCCTACACTACTGACTTGCGGAGCAGGTAGGGAACAGTCCTGCAAAGCTGAACACAGGACACTCACACACCACCACTCTTACACGCACACAGAAAAAGACGAGTTCCAAAACGCCACACACAAATCTTTACGAGGGCGTGACGGGGAAGTTCACAAATTACACACCCGCCCAGCGCGTGCAAAACTGGCGTTTTTTTAGCACCACCAGGAATAAATCCCTGGACAGGGCGGGCAGATTTAGATGGGAAAGAGAGAGTGGCGGTTAACTCTCTAATCAGATTCATGAATGTTTCCTAACATTTTTGACATTCCATACCAGTACAGAGGAATATAATTTTTAACAGGTCAAATAGAGAATGAATGTGACAGGGAGAGATGAGCTGCAAGTTGAGGAGTTGCCTGAGATAAATCCAAAAGCGACATAAACAATGAATTATTTATTCACGTCTTCTTGTTTCTCCTCTGCTAGCTGTTTAGCTTTGAAGTTTTTGATAATACTTATGCAATACTTCTGGTCATACAGTTTAGCAATGTGTACTGGAGTATCTCCACAATGATCTGGCCAGTCCGCATCTGCTCCAAATGACAGCAAGATCTCCAAACATTCCGACTAAAACACCAATAAAACAAACAAAAAACAAACAACGATATGACAACTATTATAATTATTATTATTGTTGTTGTTGTCATTATTATTAATAATCATCATCATTAATGATGATTCATGGAGTAAATGATCACACATACAAATCTTTAAAGACAAACCTAAATCTTACAGTCTCATTGAAATCTGTGCCAGAAAGCCAGTGAAAAACTACTACTACTACTATTACTACTACTACTACTACTACTACTTATTATTATTGTAAAACCCAACTGTTAGAGAAACCGTGTGGCTCTCTATAATCTACCCATTACACCTGTGTCGATTTAATTTGAGCAGGCATGCACACACAAGAAAACACTTGACCTTTAAAAGCAACACGCAAGTCAAGGTGGAATGCCACACAGCAGGAAGCCTCTACGTGTCAATACAAGTGATAATAGAAGTGATTTTATGCATACCAGCAAGGTTTCATAGATTGGGGGAGGGGGCCTGGGAATTCCCACCCCCCCTTTCCCCGAGTGAAAGTCCCCCCCTCCCCCAAAGAATTGCCAATTTAATTGCTGAAAACCAGTTAAATAACAAATGACCATTGCAGTCACACTAAATCTAACTAAGCTATATCCTGCTTTCAATTTGATATAGCTACAGATGAGAGGGATTTTTTTTTTTAATTTAGATTACGAAATCAGCTAACAGAACATAACTTGGCATGACTAAAGAATTGCCACTGAAGGTCTCAAAAATTATATGAATCAGACAGAATAATCACTGGATTGCATTGCCTTAAAAACTTCCACTGAAAACGGCAGAACTTTCAATTTTTCTAGGACCTCTAGCCAGTGACCCCCCCCCCCCCCCCAAATAAAAATAATAAAATTAAAAATCCTATGAAATCCTGACCAGTGTAAGGATTTAAAAATAAATTGGCTTATAATAGGCACTAACATTGTGCTAGAAAGGGTAAGGGGGGAAGGAAGGATGGAATTGTCCCATCAGCTCAAACCTTTTGATATTTTAATTGGCTGAAACACATTTCGATGAAAGGTAAGATTCAGTTTAGTCTTCCATAAAGACTTACAACAATTTATCACCATGTAAAACTAGCACTGAGTATTTTCATGTTCCAAATGAGCGTCACTAAAGTAACGCTTCAATCGTGTCTTCAAGTGATGAGAAAACACTAAAAACACTAGTACAACAAGCACAACAAAGTTTGTTGTTTCTTGACTGATGCAGAATGACAAAGAGCACAACTGACACGAGCATGTAAGAGTGGTGCTCAGAAGGATCCTACACGCCAGCATACAAACACGTGCAATTGCCGGCACTTTAGCACACATGTAAACAGCATGCACATGACATCTGATCCAATGTCGTCTCAAATCAATCCCATACTCAGCCGGGGTTTCCCATTCACAGTTGTATAGTCATCAGCAATTGCAAATGTGCATCACACATGCATGACTATGCAATGAAAGTTGCTTGCTTGCAGTAAACTTCAGTGGTTAGATATCTTAATTATGATGCATACAGAAATTGAAAAATAACAAAAATTGACTATTTCAACAACAACTTGATCTTAAACAGTTGCCATAAAAGACTAAATTAACAAAATGGAAGATGTGTAATGAGCAACTAATGGAGTAATTGCATATACTGTAGTCCAGCCAAAGCTTGCCATTACACAATAACCTGATTACGGCTTACGGAAAGAGGTGTGGCTGATGCCTACAAGTATGGCCAGGCCTCTGGAAGTGGTTAAGAACTGACTGGATGTGACATGTGTTTGTTAAAGGACGTGTGTTTGTCTGTAGTTAACGCCTATCTCTCCCGTGTGAAACCTGGGATGTAGTGATTGACTCAAGTGTTTCTACAACAGCAAGGCGCTAAGCAAGTCAGCTCTTCCCTGCCATGCAAACAGACTATATAATAAGTGTTGTTACATGACTCTGGCTAATGATCCACGACCACTTATGTCCATAAATAGTACTATATTATCATAAGCAGACATTATAGTGACTCAAATAAAGCTCATCGTCTCATAAACGTGGAGCTTATTGCTGCCTATCCTGTTTCATAGCTTAATGTTTATAGACAGTTAAGTTTCCCAGTATATGCAAACCAATGCGGAAAAAAAATTGACGAGAGTGAAGTGAATGAAAATCATCATTGCATGTACCAGTCTGTACCAGTCTCACAAGCCCTATTTTACTTTCCATGGAAAGGAACAAACAGCAACACAGTGCTGTAAGAATCTTGTACATAAAAAGTGTGTGAGCTTGTCTCATTAAAACTTGAAACTCCACCCATCAGTAGTTAAATCAGAAACATTCTCGTTAAAATTGAGATGTTACTGAGATCTAACTTGCTCACAAACAACACATAATAATAATAATAATAATAATAATAATAATAATAATAATAATAACAACAAATAATAGTAATAACTAACCAAAAAAGCATGATAGCAAGAAAATACAATAGATGTATTCTCTCTTTCACAGGCTTTTTTTATACAGTACAGAATTAAAAAATATTTGGTTGCCACTGGGAATCAAACCCAGGACCACTTGCAAAGATTCTTTTTATCTGTTGAATTTTTTCTAACGAGTAAAAGAAGGCTGAGAAAGAAATTGTGAAGAAAATACATGTTATTCCAAACTATTGCCAGTATAAATCTTGCTAGGAATAAATTTGACACATTAACTCTATGATCTAACTCTCAAGTGTGTTGAAAAGATCAAATTATGTCATGTGTGAACAACTAGTTGACAAGTGAGCAAGACACTATACAGGGGCAACAAATTGAGAATCGGGGATATTTGTTTGTTTATATATATGTTTGGACGTACGTACGTCATCGTGTTTTTGTGTTTGCTTGGTGGTCGACCCCTTCCCCACTCCACCTAATGGAATCCTTTGGTTTATCAATCTTTATCTGTATCATCAATTGTTTACCCCTTTGAATTAGGTTGTGTCTGACATATCTTATTTTGTGCTGATGCAGTTACAGTTTACAAACTTAGGAGTTCATTTTCTATTTGAATTAGTGGCGGTGGTAAGTTATCTTGGCTAATGTGCTGCTATAGTTTTAGCCCTACGCAACAGTATTGTTCTTACTTGAAAATCCATTGTCCAATAGTCTAGTCACGAAGTAAGTCTTGTGTTGGTATATCCAGTGAAAAGTGTGTGTGAAAGTGTAGAGTGTTACAGCTACTGCTTAGCTAAAGAATAACACAACTACCAAATAAACATATTAGCTGCCTTTACACAGCTTTTTCTGCTGTAGTAAGCAAGTTACCATTTAGGGTAAGACAATAAACTGTGCCATAATTCCTTAGAAATGCATGTTTAATTTTTTTCCCCAAGTCCAAATAGTTGCAGGGAGTGGTTATTCTGGCATTGAAACCCCTTACCATTTGTCAATTAAAAACTCTGCCGTTTTTGAGTAGCTAGAGTGCCTTTTGTCAGGAACACAGTTATTTAGATGAAGCGATCACTACTATAGTCAATGGCTACATAGCTACTTGTAATTACTTTTAATACCAAATAGGAATGATGCCATAGGAATGATGCCATCTAATACTAGGTGAACATGCTCTAAGTTCAGGCAATCTAAATGAATGTAGCCTTATTGTTACTTTTGTATACAGATTTTGTAATAAACTTTTATCAGGTCCTGCCTTGTGTGAATTACTGTGCATAATGGTTCGCTTGTGCTGAAGCACATCACTATCAAAAGAAAAGAATAGGATGATGACCCAATAATTTGTACCCTTATTGCGAGAGGGTATTTGTTTGGTAAAGGGTTTCACTGCCCAGCTGTTGCCATAGAGATGCACATTTAACCCACAGGCCAAACACATGCACACATTCATAATGCAGACACCAATTACATTCATAGCTAATGTTTAAGTGCAGGTATCAAAAGAAACGAGCGACACGTTCTACAAATGAATTATGTTAGTAAGTCTCCCAATAACTTAACAGATTCATTGGAGACTTATCTATTCCTACCTGGCCAGTTTCACAGGCGAAATGAGATGGTGTCCATCCCGAGTCCGTTACCGCGTCGACGTTGGCGCCAGACTCGAGCAGAAAAGTTACGCAACCAGCGTGGCCTTCAGAAGAAGCAATATGCAAAGGTGTACGGTTGCCCCATTCGGGGTCTGTCTCGTTCACATTAAATCTTCTTAGACAGTCCTTAACAGCCACTAGGTTACCAGAATACGCAGCTTCGTGGAGCTCACTCATGGCATCCCGATCCACCCATCTTTTCACTCTACCAGTGTCGACCCTATACCTGCTTAATATTTGATCAAGTGAATAAGGTAAAAGGTCTCCTTAGGAGATGATTATATATTATAGCTGATGCAGGTCATAATTAGAGCTTTAGTTTTGCACAAGTTAAACATACACTCTCATACAGCTCAGCTTGGAGTTTTCTACATAAACAATTTTGCAGTCAAAATAATCACATAAATATGAACGAGCTGTGTTGACTATGAGATAAAAGAACTGCCGCAATCTTGCTAGGAAACTTGGGAAACGTACAACATGTAACAGATAAGACAGGAAGTGAATGATGTTTGTGTTATCGTCATTTAGCACACGTGGTCCCCAGTACACACACCAAAATAATGGCAATGATAATGAGAGCTATGATGACACCGGTAACGACACAAACGACAACCACAGTCAATTTCCGAGAACATTTCTGCAAGGGAAACAAACAAACAAACAAACCGTGAAACAGCTATACATTGCTAGAAAATGTGCTACACTAGATGCTTTGTAATGTCTATAATTTTTCTGTCAATATATTTAAGTACATAATACAAGTGGCTATTTTAATGCATCTGATCCCAGCCTAGCTCCAGTTAATGGATAATATAGCCCACTTCAAGGCGCATGAATTAGGGGTCACATGATGGCATGGCACGGGTGTGGTGTGTGATATAACCTTGGCACGGACGGCACTCTCCAGCTGCTGGTTTCCCGCCTCCACTCTGATAGCTGTCGTCTCCACATTGGATTCAATATTATCTGAATGAACACAAAATGGGTAAGAATCGTCACAAGTTTAAGCTAATACAAATCACACTAGTATTAAACTTCTTTCAAGAACAGACACTCACCAATCATGTCTCCCTGTTCATGCACCATAGTTCCCAAATCTCTGAAGATGTCATTCACATCCAAGATATCATGCTGGAAAACAAACAAACAAACAAACAACTCAGTCAAAGACAAACAAAAACACACCATTGGCTATAAACTAGGAATGTACTGCACAATGTACAAACACTTCCACTTACTTCTAACTGATGCATTTCTCTCTCACGCCTTTCCAAAGCTACTGACTCATCCTGAAGTTGGGTTTGCCTTTGCATGCTGAATGATTGATCCGCCCTAACAAAATAACCACACAAAATTAGCCATGAAAATAAACAACAATAACAACAATAATAAATACACCCATTTTATCTACGTCATTCCCTCCTTCACTCCATGGCCTCGTCCTTCCATCGTCCCTCTCCCTCTCTCTCCCTCTCCTTGACTCCCTCCCTCACCCTATCTTTAGCCCCTCCCCCTCATCCCATAGACTCACGGTTGGTAATGATTCATTCTGTCTCTATCACTCTCAGGTAGAGAATCCGGACTACGCTATACACAAAATGAATGCATGGATACAACAACAACAACAACAACAACAACAACAACAATGAGTAACAGAGATAATGAGTAAGCCTGGGAGTATTTCTCTGATAGGAACATTATTTGAAGAGAATATAGATTACATCATTTATAAGATCACTGACAGACTAATGTTCTACTATTGTGTATTAGTCATCACTCTATTATACATATATATATATATATACACTAATAATTCTAATCAAAATATTTCTAAGATCTACCAGTGAAATACTATCGAGCTACAGTGTACAGTGTACTTCACTGCTATTCACACACACACACCTTCATGGATGCTGTCCTGGCCCGAGTTAGCATCTTGTGCTCCAAGTCAGATGTCGACTATCACACACACACACACACACACACACACACACACACACACACACACACACACACACACACACACACACACACAGAGCACTTGTAAACAGTGAATGCAATTCTGCAGGGCCAACCCTAGCCCTAGGGTGACTACCTATTATTCCTCGTGTAGAACACACACATGCAGACATACTACCTTCAATATGAAGCACAATACAATACTGCCCCCCCCCCCCCAATATTTCCTTGAATAGAGTACTTCTTCAATCCATGCAGCCACCATAAAGGCCCTGCTCTCTACTGATATGCACTGATATACAGCAATGACAGTCACGGCTTCACTGTGCCGACCAGATGTCCAAGAACCATTAACTACCAGCTTACCAACAAAACTAACACAGTGCAATAATAACTTGCTAACATGGCACCACTGATACAAGGCACATTATGAAAGCACGCATGCATGTGTGTGTGTGTGTGTGTGTGTGTGTGTGTATGTGTGTGTGTGTGTATGTGTGTGTGTATGTGTGTGTGTATGTGTGTGTGTGTGTGTGTATGTGTGTGTGTGTATGTGTGTGTGTGTGTGTGTGTGTGTGTGTGTGTGTGCATGCGTACCTGTTGGATGGACTGGAACTTGCCAACAGAGCTCTTGAATGATGACACAAGTCTCTCAAACTGCATTTTTTCAGGCTGTTCAACAAAAATACACAATACACAATATGGTGTATGACATCACTGGCATAGTGACAACAAAATTAACCAAATGTGAAAAATGCATTGGGCAAAAACATGCGAGGTAATGGCATGCAAATACACACTTCCTGAACAAATAAATGATTTGTGAGTCTCACATTGGAACTGGCAAAATAAATTATTTGTCATTTTCAACGCTGAGTTTACAGAGGCATTACGTGTTTCACATCATCTCATCATCATCATAATCATCATCATTAACATTGTCATAATCATCATCATAGTCATCATGGTATTATCACTATAAAGAGACTAAACCAACTTTGGGGACATGCAACAGAAATTAATATCATATATAACATGTTCATCAAAAATGCCCATCCCATCTTTTTAATGACTAGGTGAGATATTCCACTAAAACAACAACAAACTAAACACGACAACAATACTTACAGGAGAAAGAGAACGTATGTTTTCTTTGACTTTATCAATGGAGGTTCTGGCCATCTTGGCCAGTTGCATTGTGTCCCCTACCAGGTCTATACTGTATACACACATAACAACTCGTACTCACGACAATGTGAACAGGAATAAACGTAGAATAAATATGAAAATACTAATATATGAAGAGGCAAACTAGAGGAAAAATTCAAGTAATTAGCAATTGAAACAACTTCGAACCTAAGGCAGTACTCTATAGCAATAACATTCCTTCAATACTCTCTTTATTTATTTATTGCCTGGTAAAGTTGAGCTCTGCCTTAGCCTTACGATCACAGAGAAGGTTGGCCTGGGAACTCAGAAGACTATCATTCATTAATGTGTGGTACAGCACAGGGAGGCTGGCAAGCCGGTACAGCACAGGGAGGCTGGCAAGCTGGTACAGTACAGGGAGGCTGGCAAGCCGGCCAAGCTAATCTAAATTCATTGCTAAACCAATTTTAATTATCCCTTTTCTCAAGGTTGAGGTTATAGACTTATTTCAGTTTCAAACCAGCAAAAGTGTTCATAACAATACACAGCTAAATAGACATGCTGTCAGTCAGAATGAAGTGGTTTCAGAACTAAGTGCAGAGTTTACCCGAAGACGCCACATGAAAGTGCTAGTGCATGCATGTACACTCTGCTCACATGTTCTGCCTGAGGTGGTCATCATCCTGGGGGGTGTTGAGCTGCCTTATCAACCTCTCTAGAACAGACACTGCATACACACACACATACGTACACACAGAAGTATGGACAATGTGCAGAACTTACACCAACCAATGGACTACATACAACATATGCACCTACATGCATACACATACAATCACACATACATACATACATCAGGGTTTCATACAGGATTTGCGTTTAGGGGGGGGGGGGGGGGAATTTGGGATTGTATGAAACAGTCCTTATTTTTTAAGTACTTCAATGAAACTAGTAAATGTAATATATTTAACAGCGTTTAATCTAATGAGGGGACATAGGAAAAACTTCTCTCCCCCTTCCCCCCACCTCCCACATCCAATCCAGAATTATTCTTCAAAGATATTGTCAAAATAAGCAGAATTGCAATGAAAATCAGGTCAATTAACATAGAGCAAACAAATTTTGTAGAGTTAATAAACTTTTCCCTCCTTATATTCCTCAACACCTCTGCTAAACAAGGACGATTTAATATCAGAGTGGGCTATATTCAAGAGAGCATTGCTTCAAGAACGAGATGAAATTATGAAGTCAAAATCACTGGAGAAAGCACCAGAGTTCCAAGAAGTATTAGAAAAACTGAAACGTTCAGCTGCTTACACGGGAATTTTTTCAGAGACATTTAAACTGATTGACATTATGCTTTCGATTCCAGTTGGTACAGCCACAGCTAAGAGATTTTTTAGTGAAATGAAACTCATAAAAACTAGATTACGAAGCCGGCTGACAGAACAGAACTTGGCATGGTTAATGAGAATTGCCATTGAAGGTCCTGAACTGAACGAAATAAACTTTAGTGAAATATTAGATATATTCAAATGAAGCAATCATAGAATCATACTTTGAGAGTGACTTTATTTAACGTGTCTTTGTTCTTATGGTATTGCTATTATGAAATTCAAATCTATTAAATAATTGAACGAGCAAAATCTTTGGGGGGGGGATATCCCAGGTTCCCCCCCCCCTCCCCCCCCTCTATGAAACCCTGTATACATGTACACATACTCACATATATACATACATACATACCATGCTTACATATATACTTGCAAAATTACCGTTTTTACTGAAGTGCTGAACATCGTTTGATATATTCTGCAGATTAGGGGACCCTCCCCCATTAGCCCCCCCACTGCTGCCTGGAAAATACATAATGAGTATTATGAATTGCCGCTCAAGTCTCCTACCAACTTCACATTACTAAATAGAGCACAAACACGTAGATGTTGATACATTTCCATCAAATATTCAATTTATAATCAGTCCAGCTAGACCAAAATATGATTAATTTAAAAAAAATTCATGACAAAATTGTATATACCCTATTGAAAGTAACAGGAAAAAACTACACTATATGTGAGTAGGTCTAGGAAAAGGGACCTTATGGCGCGAACCAAAAAAAATTGAGTTTTTTTATGCTAATAAAAAGCTCCATCATATACTTAACGGCGTACTCTACATATGCAATTAAATCGTGCAGCTCTTCTTAACGAAGTTTTGCGTTGAGTTCATTTTAGCTTTCATAGCATCTCACAGCTGGTCTTGTCTAAATCCTTGGCTACTTGATTGGATATAGCGGTAAACTTTCAGCCAGAGGTAAGCTGTAGAGTGCATGTAATAGTATTAAAGCTATGCCAGTTTTTTTTTTTAGCTGCTAGTTTGAAACTCCACCCATTCCCCGTTTATTGTATTTCGAGAACGAGAGAGAATAAAAAGTAGCTTGTCTTTTCATGGCATGCTTGGGGTCTTAAAAGTTGTTTTGAAATTTGGCATAGACGTAGAGTAAGGGTCACTAAGACTAATTCTGCTAAAAACAATTTTTCCGTTGACTTACTTCTGGAGCCTATATCAATTTCAATTTTTGCGCCGTAAGGTCCCTTTTCCCAGACCTGCTTACACATTATTGATCAGCTTAAATTTCACTTTCAGAAAACTCATTCCCATTCCAAGAACATCCTAAATTCTATGTTGTACAATACAAAACTATTGAAAGAGAGATGGATAAGGCCAAAGCAAACAAAAGTACAGTACACACAGAAGCATGGAAGGTCAGGCCGCACACTGGCCAAAACTCACACATACACTTACTATATTAACGCTCACACATTTATGCTATGCTGCATGACAATCTGGGATCGTGTTATTTCAAAAAAAAATATCAGAACTATGACACGTGCAGTGCAAACCTGAATCCTGTTCAATAGAGAACTTACAACAGTATCAACAGCAACAAAAACATCACCTTGTGAATACATACACACACGACACACACACACCTCACACACAATAATGGCCTATAGCAACAATACTCCATTACAGAGCAGCAATAGCTCCCGACACTCATGCAAAAGCACACAGAAAAACATGACTACACACACACACACACACACACACTGCAGGTCACTCACGTGGGCGGCCTAAGCGTAGCAGTGGTATCATCTCAGTCATGCTTTACCTACTGGGATCGACAGACTAGGCTGGATGGAATGGAAAGGGTACACCTAAACTGCAGAACATCCGGCATATAAAAATGGAAAACTTCGAGTAGTAAAAAAAAAAAGCGATGCACACGCCAAATTTCATTCACCCACGCAAAAGATTACATACATGGCAGGTGTACGTAAGCCACTACTTAATATCCGTCCAAGCTTAAGTTACAAAGGCACCAATCATTCAAGTCGTGTATGTACATCGCCATACACCAGACCATGTTTGCTCGTACTGCACAAACCTCACACATGTGCGCTGACAATAGGATCGTCCTGGGAGGGCTACTGGGAGGAAGCCTTGGACGGCATGCCCAACGCAATGGGCAGCACATGTTGTCAGCATGTTCGTGAAAACACAAGCCCACTCACTAGTCACGTACTCACACATGCTAATCACACACGGTTGATAATGGACTACAACAAGGGAAAGTGGAGAGGGAGGGAGGGAGGGAGAGAGGAAGGAAGGAATGGGTGAGGGAGAGAGGGAGGAAGAGATGGGTGAGCAAAGGAGGGAGAGATGGGCGAGGGTGGGAAGGGGAGGGATTGTGTGAGGGTGGGGGCAGGGATAGGTGATGAGGGAGTGGGAGGGGGAGGGGGGAGGAGGAGGGATATAACTACACTAGTTCACTTATAAGTGAATTAAAGTAACAACATAAACACACTAATCAATATTTATGCGGCTTGCCCTTTGCCCCCCTCTCAGACTAAGCAACCTAGATAAAAGAAAATCTCAATACCACAAGTCTACTCTGAATGACAAAGACTCCACCCATGACTTATACAACAAGCGCAAACAAAAAATACACTTAAATATAAACTGATCCAAGTTAATTTATACCTTCCTTGTAGAGCACACATATCTATGACACACAATCTGATTCTTCACTCTTGGAAGCCACTGCAAGTTGCAGGGTAACTGCTAAACAGCACTGCACTGATTAATACAGCAGTTTAGTTCAACATGCAGGTAGTTAATATAGCAGGATAACTCGGTAAAACTAAATATGGCTGAACTTGCAAAACATGTTGCAAATGAACGAAAATGTAAATAAACTTTGTGTGTTAGGTATTGAAACTCTAGACTACAGTGTATGCTGAATGAATACACACTTGCAGTGCAAACATAAAAGGTAACCTCTCTGTGAAGAATGAAAACACTAAAAACCTACTGCTCCTGACTTCTACTCTCTCCCAAACTGTTATAACCAACTCTCAATCTCCCCCCCCCCCCCCCCCCAACACACATGACACATAGCTGAAAAAAAGACCAAGGACCTTAACTGACAAAAGTACACAGCGACTTTATACCCATTATCGCACTTAACAAGAACACAAACGCTCGAGATACTACTTCGTACTTGCGAAGTTATCGAACTCTCTGTATCCCGTAGACATAGCCACCGTGAAAATTTAGCCAGGTACACAAGATTCCACTTCAAGACAAGCGTCAGCCTTTTCTCGAACTGGAAGTCAAAAAGAAGGCAAGCGGGGGGAAATGGGTTGTTCAGCTCAACTAACCACACCTCTTACTACAGCATATATTGTCACGTGTTTTATGGGGGACGGGCTCAAGTAATTGCGGCGTGGGCGGAAAAATGGGCCGGTTGCCTCTGGTTAGGTAAAGGGTTTAACTCTGCTCCATAGTTAATTAGGCACGCGCGTTGCTTCGGCAGCGTATCACTATGGTGACTTCGTAGCTATAACAACTGCAGCTATAACAACACAGACTCTCGAACACCCACGCATACTTCCCCAGATTCATTCTACTTTTATTTTACTATACAAGTAAGACTGTGAAATCAGAGCAGAAATCCAAGAGACCGGTAAGAATACTTAATGGGCGAGATAGCTAAGATCCAAACTTATGCCAGTGCGCGATTAAATTAATTAATTACATCAGAATTCTAAGCAGGCCTGTTGAGTATTGCATAATCCTCCCTAATAGAAATGCCGCATTAACTGGAGGTTCAGTGGGTGTAAGCTCAAGCATGTTAGGTTTTTATAGCAACCTTTGAATTGAAAAGTTTCATTATTATGGACTGTTTTTATTTTGATTGCAACTATTGAGTGTTTTGATTATCTATTGCTAATAATAATGCTAATAATGCTTGGAGTTTTTTTTTTTTTTCATTATTTATTTACTCTTACACCTTTAGCCACTTGCATATTTTAACAGCTTTGTACTAATATACTATACAATATTTTATAATGAAGGATGTAGCCATAGCAATAGTAGTTGCAAAACATGCTGACCCTGAGTTGTATTCATGAGGTAGCCTGCAAGTGTGCGGAGGCTGAGTGAAAGATGGTATTCATTATCTAAATTATCTGTAATGATTTGGATTAAAATTCCACAGGTCAATCATTTTCATATTATTTGAACAAACACTCGAAAGATGGGCTGTGGAACATCTAAGGGAACTATAGTAGTAGCCACAACCATGGATCCTCAGAGCAACAAAATGAAGAAAGCTCCGGGGAAAATGTCCAAAAAAACTTCCACCAATGTGGTGGTTGTTCCTGAAAAGATAAAAACAGACACAAAGAAGTCCTCTGGCTTGGAGAATGATACCAAGAGTGATTCTTGTGAGTCTCTTCTCAATACCAACAAATCCATAGCACTATCTTCCCGCCAGAGCAGCGCCAAAAGTAAGGACAGCGGGCTGGGCGTGGACACAGAGTCCGATCACATCTCTGCCGATAAGTCCAGTCCCAACAAAGTGAACAGCAAATTGGAACATCGAAAAAGAAACACAATCAAGCTTCCGCCTCTCAAGCCCAAAACAAGGGCTCCTGAAGACGTCGAATTGGAGGCTATTTTGCAGAAAAGGGTCAAATTTGCTGATGCACTTATCAATGAATTGCCCGCCACCAATAGCATTGTCAAACGTCCAGTGTCCAGAGGAGGCGTGGCTTTTGACATAAGGACGGATGGTGAAGACGACATCATCAGCAAAGCGCAACCTGAGGAGGAACTGGTACCAAGAAAGCCCGTGCCACTATGCGTGCGAAACTATGCCAAGAGGCAGAGACGGGCAAACACCGTCACCAAGTATGAGTTGGAAAAGAAACAAAAAGCTGCAGAACAAAGAAGAAAGGTTAGTGTACTCTGCCTGAACCTGTAGTTTAATATTCAAACACACATTCATACAAATATGGTAAAGTATGGCTACATATCACTCAGTAAGGCTCAACAAAACAATAATACAGACTGAAATGCACCAAGATAAGTAAAGCAAAATAATCCACTTTTTTTTATTTTAATTATAGCAATGAATCTTTGATAACAATGTTCATTTACTTTCAGGAAATTGAACAGATGAAACTGGAAAGGTTACTGGCTCAAAAGGAGAAAGATAAGGAAGTAGCAGAGGCCCTGGCAAAGTTTGCGGAAATGCAGACCAACTTGAAGAACTCCCTGAAAAAAGTCCCAGATCAGGCCAGTGTTACCCAAAACTAAACGGCAGTCCACGAATAATCACCGCATGTACATTGACGCACACATGTCAACCTGTCACCATGCTCAACATTAACAATCAACCCTGCATGGCAAGATGTCATTAGATTTTTAAAAAAAGTCACTTATATATTGACTGACGGTCCGAGTTTTGATTTGATTTGTGAATAGTTGCTTACTTCTTGAAATTTGAAAATAATTATTCAGAATGTTCAAGGATGAATTGGGTATTGAAACAAAAACAGTTTAAAAAATCAAGTAGTAAAATGGTGTTCCTAGAATCTACTGCCAAACTCGTCCAATATCTCAATTAGAGTTTGGTGACCAATGTGGTCTCTTTCTTGCGATACGCTGCGATAGTACCTTGAGTACGCCGTCTTCCCCTTGGAAGGCAGGACCTCGTAGTAGAACTTGATGCCTTTGTCTGTGGATGTAATCATGTCGTTGATGAGGATCTCCATGGCACAGCGATCCAGTAGTTCATTGGACACCAGGTAAGGGAACAGACACTTCCAGTTAGTGTACTGAAGGAAGTCCGCACTGTGCTTTTCTATGCACTTCCTAATGGCTTCTTCTGCAAAACAAAACAACAACAACAACAAAAACAACAACAACATTAAAACTGATGTATGTAATAATTTTAACAACTTACTAAATAAGTACAAAGCATAGCTTATTATACACGTTAAAATTTATGAACTCCTTTCTTTTCAAATTCTTGGTCAAGTCAATTTAAAATAACACCTATTTAAACTAAACACAATTACAAAAACTGGCATGTTGGAGAGTAGGTGCAAGAGAAAAACATCACTACAGACATACGGTGTAAAAATATCGATCAGTGGCAGTGCTAGCAAAAGGTGCTAACACTGAGCTGAGGTGTCAGAAAGAAGTGGAAGGATTGAACAATTAACAAAGATTGAAAGGATCTCCACAAATAAAGAGATGTCATGTGTACTTTCTAGACCTAGTACACAAACTCGGGTGTTAACAGTGAGCAAAGGTTCCTGGAGAATTATAAGTAGGATAATTTGTTAATCTAAATAGATGATAGGGGCTCCTAAAAATTTTAATTAAATTATATCAATTACAATGGTAAATGGTAAAAACAGTCGGCACTACTGGTAACAACTATAAGTCCTGTGGATTTACACCCAATCACCAACTCAGACTAGATTCTTGTGATAAGTCTCATAACCCCCAAACACAAGTCGACACTCACCTACATGAGCTATTAAGTACCAGGCAATCCCAGATATCCGTCCCTACTAGTTCTAGACCTACATCATCAGTCAGTGACAACTCGTGACGACATGGACACCAATTAAAGATGTTGTCTCAGAGACAAAACAAACCACTCTTAGTGGTAGTGATAGTGCTACGTAGATAATGTCACTGAAATTACAGGCTGTGTGTTTTCTATCCCCCCTTTGAGTATGCAGAGAGAGAGAGAGAGGGGGGGGGACGTTCTTCAGCACTAACATTCACTGATATCATTGCATCAACTTGAAAATGAAAAAAAAAAAATGCAGCAATTGAGGGCCCCAAAATAAACCTTGGCTAGGATTACTGCCATTCCAGGGAGGGAAAAAAAAAAAAAAAAAAAAAAAAAAGCTAAAGAAAGATATCGTACAAACTCTCACTTGCATCATCAATTCATACCTCACAATTAGTGCTAAATATAGATCATTAGATCTCTACAAAGCCAATCTCTGATGAAATAATATCTAAAAAAATAAAAAAAGAATAAAAAAAGCACATTGTGATTTGTCCAGCTCACTGGGCTTGGTGTAACTGTGATCAACTAATTGCGTACAAATCACAGCAACGACATTGATCAAGAAGATGATGGAAACAATAAGCCATTACCTACACACAGTGAGCTAACTGCTGACAAGAATATTTAATACATTACTGAAATTCCAAAGTACCTGTTGGAGGGCTTCTGTCCTGCTGCCACTCTGATGAAGGATAGGAAGCCTCACATGAGTTGGCAGGATGTTGACCCACCACACACTGCGGCTGACCAGACAACTTCAGAAGCCTGCAAGCACATGCCACATGGGATGGAAGGTAAAGGTAGTTTGACGGGAACATGTATATGTACAGGTTATATCACGACGTGGAGGTAGGTACGGGATTTACACAACTGAGGGCTGAAGGCTCGAGGATAGTGTAAATCCCAGCACCTACCGAACGGAGGGGTGCAACCGACTTGTACCATGGCTCTAGGCTATAGGAAGCACTTAAAACCTAATTTTGATTGGAAGGTTCACTTATTCACCTCCTAGGAGGTGGGTATAAAATATATTCCCCTCCAATTGAGTTGTCTGATTGGACGGATAGTTTGAATGTGCCATGGTACAAATCCCAGCGCACCATTCTTAAATATACACCATAAACAATAGCTCACCATTCTTAAATATACACCATAAACAATAGCTCACCATTCTTTCGGATGTTCTAGAGCCAATAACTGAGCCGAATCCAATAAATCTTTCTGAAAAATAAAAGGACACTAATAATAACCAAGCACCAAAGGCGTGAACCTGCTACTATCAACTAGCTAGTAATTACAAAATCATTTCTCAGACCCCCACAATAAAATGTATTTGGCATATACCTAATCAAGTATCAATATAGTTAGTGCTATGAAGATGGTATAGATGTAAACACTGTCTTCATTAGAGAAGCTGAATAAGAGAGGGACACTCACTGGTAGTTACAACGAAAAAATCTATTTCCAGCCCTTGGTAAACTACTCAGCATATAAAGCAAAACTGCAGTGGGAAGAAAGAAATTTATCTGCTCAATGATTACAATGTGACGATAGGGCATTCCCCACAAAAGCTAGTACTTATGCTGAGCTAACTTTTACTAAATTAGGCCCGGGGGGGGGGGGGGGGGGGAAAAAAAAAAAAAAAAAAAAAAAAAAAAAAAAAAAAAAAAAAAAAAGACAATAAATAATCGTTCTGAGTAAGTTCATACATAACCTTGAATCATCTGTTAATCGTCAGGAATGTCCAAAATTAGAGTGTGACAGACAGACAGACAAGCACACAGGACAACTACTATACCCCCTTCATGCATGCACACTGAGGGTTAAAAACAACTTTTAAAGGTACAGTTTAATACCACTAGCATTAATGCATGCACTGAGACACACTACAACACTGGGTCACATGATAAAACTGAAACTCTAGTTCTAGTGTCCGCCTGTCTGACTGCTCTGGAGTGGTTGAGTTACTACACAGCCAGAGTAATTACTCCAACAGATTGGGAGTGATCTATGTACAAATTTGTAGTTGCTGGTCATAACTACTGATTCTACCACTTCAAACTTGGTATCATAGCCATTAGATATCAAGACATGTTGAGTTGATCAACATCTTAACATAAACCAGTAAGGCAGATAGCCACTAATATGTTGTAAACACATCATTTGATAATGCAACGACAAGAATGACACACCTACCAATCCACACCCACTGGTATAAATCTCGGACTCCACTATCTACTAAATCTACCTCATTTGGCTCAGAAATGGCTCGACAAACATCGTGAGCTGATTTCTTCTTCAAGTACATCATAGCATGTCCGCTGCCTGCTCCCTTGCAGCCTCCGTGCCCCACCAGCGAATTGCTACCTTCAGAATGTGCAGAGCGCTTTTTATGACCAGAGCTGGCACAGGCAGGCTTCTCCCCAGGCGGTCCGATGGGAGAGTTGGACTTGGTCAATCTGAGAGATGCCTGCGCATTGCTCGAGTAGTAGTGTCCACTTGAGTGAGTCTGAGACGGTCGAGGGAAGGTGTTGCTGATGACAGGCCTCCGGTCAAAGCAGAAACTGTTTTCGAGGTTAGTGACTCCATTATGAAACGTCTTTGTATTGTAGGTTTTAGTACAGGATTTTTTGCAGTGTTCTAATACGCCATCTTTATCGTCGTCCCCACAGCTCTCAGTTTGACTCTCTCTGGACTCTCCAGATGCTCCGGTGGGATTAGCCCAACTTTGTCCTGGAGAGTGGGGAGGGTCACTAGGAGGCGGGGCTCTCTCCTGTCTGTCCCAGCCGTCCACACTCGACCCCACACTTGCCGCGACAGATGGACAGCCTTCAGATGACATGGTAAGGGTCGACAGACTGTCACACGCAGACCGGATGCTGGAGTTCGTGAGGGAGTCGCTGCGCACCACCATGATGTAGTCTTCGCTTGAGTTCTCCCTGGACATCAGCTTGAACTTCTCCATCACATGACAACCCAGCAAGTCAGTAGGACTACCTGAAAGGACAACAGGGACTAGTTAGATAAATACTACTACTACTACTACTACTACTACTACCACTGCTACTATTACTACTACTACTACTACTACTACTGCTACTACATGGAGTTTGTGCTCCAGAAACTGAAGTTAACGGTTGTCATAGTTGGTCCTGTAGTCCTATGTAAAGTTAACATTGAAATCTGTGGCTTACCCCCTATGGGGAATTCAGTATTATATCATGCACATGCACTAAGCCAACACTACCACATGTGAGTGATATCCAAGCTCATGCTACACATGGCACACATTTTCTTATTGCAAAGAAACCTCACGAATCTCACATAACCCACCCACCCTGCTACACCCTTCTCTTTTTTTTTTCCTTCTTCTTTTTGTTTTGTTTTTCTTTCTAGACTTATACAAGCACACTTGTATAGGAGGCGGGGTTACTGCTCAGAGAACTTAGCACCTCCAGCTCACGCTGTGCCAGTACTATCTATCAGCTCTAAATGTTGGAACAGACTGTCACCAGCAGTGCTCTGCCAGAGTGCATGCTGTGTCTAGCAATGACTTGCTTCGTGCAGGCTCCACCTCCTAACTCCCCCACACTAACACTAATAGAAATGCCATGTCTGTACCAACTGCCATACTATGATCAAGTCTGTCAATTGTCATTATATATTACTAGTATCACGGAATTCATAGATATTTCCCCTAACACTGCACAATACAACACAAACTTCATCACCAATGGAAGACTCTTTCCCTCAAATTTCCAATCTTTATATGCAATATTTTGTTTATTGCTATTCACGCTAAATGCATTTTCACGTTGTGGTCCTGTCTATGCATACATTGAAAATTGACTAAAAAAACTACAACAAAGTCCCAAAAACTATTCACACATACAATAATTATAGTGAGTGGTGGTTCCCTCATGGAAACCAGAAATAATAACCACCTCAAAAAACATGTACGTACACTGAAGGAAAAAACAAGAACACACCCACATATACGATGACCAATCCTTGTGAGAATTGAATGAATTTAAATTTGAGTAAAAAACAAAAAAAACTAACAAAAAAAAAACAAACAACAACAACAAATAAATAATCTAAGGAAAAAATGGGTGACACCATTAAAGAGGTCTGTACACTGCACATAGGTTCTGTGTACAGTAATGTACATGTATGTATGGTGGGTAAGCACCAGGACATGACACCCAATGACCACTGAGTGCAGACTTACAAGCACACACGGTCAACAAGAACACACTGCATTGAGAGGGCTATCAACAAGGAGGCTTAAAAACAAACAAAAAACAAATACCACCAGTACCAAGATTAACTACTCAGGGCTACTGCCTAAAATAAGCATGCAAAGAGATAGTGGAAACAAATGCAATAATAAATGAAATAAATTAGAGTAAAATACACAAATGGATTAATTACAGCATTACTTGTAATGGACTCCAGCTCATCACAGTCACAGAATTACTTGAAATAACCGCTGGCTGGTATCTTTGGTTTTACCAGGAATCATTACACATAAAAGAACAAAAGAAGTGCTACAAACAGAGGCCAAAGGAAATCTGCCTCCAGCCTACAACAGCCTGACCCTCTGACCCTGGACTACCCACAGTCATTAATTCCCAAAACCATGGTCAATAAAAACACATTTTCTATTTGTCCTCAGGATACATAAAAATAAAAAAACCCTCTGTTTATATTGATTTAATGATTAGTTAAGTTTCCAAAATTAACTTAACGTATTTTGTTTTGTGACAGAGAGACTTCCAATCCTTTAGGTCCTTTAGGAAGGGGCACTATTTATAATGCCCACACCTTGAAGGTAGGCATACTACACTTTAGAACATAGCTGATGTAGTGTTTGTATCGTGACAGAGGAACTTTAGACTGCTTAGGTCCTTCAGAGAGGGACACTATTAACTTAGTGTCCCTCCGATTGCGTTATTAGGAGCAGCCCTGAGCAACTGTCGTGAACTGCCATTTTTAGGGTCCCTCAGGCCCCAAGTAGCGTCCTCGCTGCACTTGGGACGCTACAGCCTAGAACCTTCAGGACCCTAAAAATGGTAGTTCCCTCTGGGGCAGCACCTAACTATTATGTAATGTCACTTAAATTGTGTTGTTGGTTATTCAGTTGTTGCGTGGCCTCACACGTCAGAGAGTCAAGCTGAAATCATCTGAAGATCATTTTAAAGTTCCCTTAGGTACTTAAATAGCATACTCCCATAGTTAGAGACCATACATCCTGGGGCCTTTGGGACCATAAAAACGATGGACTTAAAACACAATGTTAAGGAACGAGTTTCTAGGGTTACTCAGTTGCTGCGTGGCCTCACACGTCAGAGAGCCAAGCTGTAATCATCTGAAGACAAAAATTCACGTAACTTCCAGCTGGTCACTTTGACTTCGATATGTACATTGTGTTCTTTAATAACTGTTGAATCCAATTCTTCACCTCGTCTAGAACCAGACTCCTGTAATGAGAGAATGCAGTGGTGCTTTGCTGGCAGGAATGGTGGTGCTTGAAAAGAATGCGATGATTGCGATAGTTATGACCACAAGGTCACCATCAATGGTGGCAAGCCTTGTTCATTCATATTTGAACTGAGTGTAGTATAAAGCGAAGTGGATATCTTCCATGAAGGAAGTGTGCAGCTTAGGCTGGAAATAATCACTCACAATGCAGCTGAAACGCTGAGTTAAGTCTTGGTTCTATTAACACACAGTCCGCTGCGTAAGTTGATCCCTAAATGTGGGAAATAAATCGTGCTTGTTGTTGTACAGCGAGTAAATATTTAGCTGAATAAAGTAAAGAAATATTAGGTCCAAAATTACACCCACACACACACCCACAGGCAAAGACAAACAAACAAACAAATGCATACACAGTCATGTGTGCAGGCACAAACACACTTCATACTTCTTTCTGTCTATATATGGTAGTTTGTAGCTTTTTTGGGATATGTTTACCTGCCAATCACATGTGTAGTATGGTAAAGAGTTGCAGTAAAATATGAACAGCTTAATTAAACAAACACTTTAAGCCACACTACCCTGCCATAATAGCTCAGTTCCAGGAACTGGACTATTTTAGAGAAGTCTTTCTAATAACACTATATAAATGCCACAATCTAGTTTTTTGTTGGAAAAAAAAAAATTGAAGCTCCTTACAATTTTGCATTTGCTGACTGACCTAGTGTGTAATTTTGCTACATTAATGGGAGAAAATGTACATAGTATTTACAAATTGCAGACGAAAAGAAGTAAATTTTAAATTTTACTAGTCCAATTAGAAAACATGCTCCCTACTCCACTAATCCAACTAATATTGGCGAAGAATGTCAAGTTGCCCAGCAAATACAAGGATTGTGCACAGTCGGCGAGTAAAGTGGCATCTAGCATTGGCGTTTAATTTTTTCATTGCATTTAAGTTTGAAGTATGTTAGATTAATTAATACGCCTGTGAGTGTTAGATATGAGTTATAACAGCTAGGCACTGACTCCAAGGAAACTACTGTAACTAACCTGCATTCATTTATTGTTCGAGGCACGTTATCAATTCATACTAAAATGACGTCAATGCAGTTGGCACAATGCCCCCTTTACCCAGCCTCATAACACCACAATTTCGGACTGACCGCTTCAAATGAAATAGCAGCTTGAGCTGATCTATTCAGGGGAGAATAGTGAGAGTTGAGTCCAGAAATAGTATTGCATGTCACTATGGCTGAACTGTGTCATAACTGTGTCATAACTGTGTAGGATTTCCACTGCCCCATAAGGAGGTACTCTCTGTGCTAATGAGACACTTTAATAGTTTTTATGTAATCCAAAACATCGCCAATGACGTCTATTTATCAAGTTAGAATTAAACTCTGAATCCAACCGGCAATTTACCGCACTAACCTCCAACTCTTACGGTACATATCACTTTGTGAGTATAGCCCACCTACAGTCCCTTCTCTGACAAGCTGGGCACTGGGTGACAGTCCCTTCTCTGACAAGCTGGGCACTGGGTGAATCTCTGACAAGCTGGGCACTGGGTGAATCTCTGACAAGCTGGGCACTGGGTGAATCGTGAAAAAGAAGGGAGGAAATGTAAACAGGAAATATTCGGGATTAGCTTGTTGCGTGGCAACCAAAGAGGTCAGAGTTCAGCATGAGGTATTTAAGCAGAAGACCTTCTTTGTTTGTCCACCCTAGGCCCAAGGGCGTGGAGCATGTCAAGTGTTCCACTTTTAACCAAAGTTTTACACAAATTAGGACACAAAGTCAAGCAAACTTACTTCCCAGGAATTTCAAATTATAATAGTAGAAAGCCGGCCCAACTTGTTCCCTGGACAATGTGTGGCCTACTACTCCCTGGACAATGTGTGGTGGTTACCTTGGCTACCGACGTATTCACACAAATCTTACTACAGCATGGCGAATGGTCATTTACTTGAAAACCGCACTCCATGGGAAACATGATAAGGTTAAAATAGTACTGGTAAAGGTCAAGGGTTCACTTATAATTGGTGAGTGAGACACTTTGAGGTCCCCACCTCTCTCTCTCTCTCTCTCCACACACACATACAAGTGCAAATTCTCTTGCTGCCACTAGCCAGTCACGCCCACCTGGCAGAGCCAGGATGCCTGTGCCAGCCCCACCAGTCCACCCAGCTGTGATTGGGGACCTGGCATTAGCTGGGATGCAAATTCAAGGCCTTTTCTCATGAAACAGCAATGGTCCAGGTGGAACTTCGGGTGCCCACACCACTTGCTGTGAGGAAAGGCCTGTTCTCCTGCGGGTTCCTAGCCCGGTCACTGTGCCTGCTTAGTGCAGGAGGTAGATGGAAAACTAAAAGGAAAATGGCCTGAGTTGGGCTTGAACTCAGGGACCTCAGGTCCTGAGCCAAGAACACAACCACTACACCACACACCACATTTATAATGGTAAAACAGCAACACATAAACTGGCAGACAACCACTTAAAATTTTTTCTCCCCATTTTGCTTGATTTGTTAGTACAGAGAAGTACCTTGTAGGATTGGTGAATGCTGCTTACAACTCATAGCCTACTCATCACACCCATTCTCCGCTAGATAATGTCACTAATGAAACATGTCGGTGGAGATGGAAGTAGAGCAATAAGGCTTACTTCATGCACATGTATGTATATCACTTGTTAGAATGTCCTAAGTGTTTGCCTCTGCTGCCACTAGTCGATACTAATTCACCCTCCAAAATACACAATAATTAGTTCAAGTGAAAAAACAACAACAACAGTTTTCACTGTATGTAGACACAATTGAAAATGAAGAAGAAAGCTGGAATGCATTACAACAAGTAGCATAAGCTTTTTTAAACACAAATCCCAGTAAACATAGCAGGCCTGGACTAAGAGACGTGAGAAGAACCACTACAACATTGAGTACATTGAAATGGTCATGGATACCTACTAAATGGTAATGATAATGTAGTTACCATGGCAGTAGGTATAGGATTTACCTGCATGAACTCTTATCTAGATATTAGGCGATATGTTTTAGTAATCATATTCATTCAACTTGATACCATTGCAGGATAAGGAAGGAGTGAAAGAGAGTAGATAAAAAGGTTAGCTTTTTTATGTCCAAGCTTATTGCCCTGCCGTCTCACAGAAGCTGCAAGCATGGTAACAACATTGCTAAAAACTACTACATCCACAGCTCTTCAGCCTCCCAATACCCTCACTTTCAGAATCGTTAATTTTAAACCTGTTGGTGCTTTCTCTAAAAAAAAAATCACACTTAACAAAGCATACTGTTTCTTTGGCTCTGTGGTGCTAAAGTACAACTGGAAATCTAGCCACATACTTGGTTATATGTTTTGAATTTCAGAGACAATACAATGATTCAGCTAAATAAAGCTAACAAAAACCAAAGTTGTTAAGTACACCAGCACCTCACTACTACTGTGGGATTTCTTCTACTGTGGGCCATTCTTCTATCACAACACTATCAATTGCATCGAGAACCTTACATACCTTAGGGAATGGCACCAAGGACCCACCAGCTATTAGCTAAAATCAACAACAAAAAACAAAAACAAAAAAACTTACCTTGAAATTCAACTTCTTCAATATCCAGTATTTCAAAACTTCCATCAGAGCACACCTTGTTCTGACAATTTTCCATAGCTTTCTGCTTCTGGCGAAATTTAAACATGTCTACAGTACATACACTTATTAATAGATGATGGTTCTGAGCAAAGTAGAGACAAAAAGCTAAGCTAATCAGAAAACCACACAATCAATTAACATAACTCTAAGGCCTCGTTTTTTTAAGCTACAGCAAACGAGAGCACTTAGCCGTAGAGAAAAAACTACGCTGACCTGAGAGAAACAGGAACTTTTTAATTCGCACGCGACCGTTACCTTCCTATTAGAAACCGCAATGTTATCGTGCTCTGAGCATGCGCAAACGACGAGCTTCATCAGCAGCATAACAAATTGCTCAACATCGTAGCCATTTCACGAGCCCGCCCCGGGTTATTGGCTTTCTCCCCTTGACTTCCCCTCTCCTAAGTTTTATAGAAAATCCTTCTGTAATGAGCGGGAGGGAGAGATTGCTGGATTCGGAACAGGTAAGCTTTATCTTGAGTTTTAAGGCACCGTGTACTGATTATCACAAGGCTAAGTGAGAGCTTTACACAGCATGCAGCTATAGCTATCAGAGGCTACTTACAGGATTAGCATATATGCAGTCAATGTCAAGTATGTTTCCCAACAATAGCCTAATATTGTGTTGACCAGAGTCATGTGTTGGTCAAGGAATGTTGTTAGCTAATGTCTCACTGAAGGTTATCCCAGCAGAGGTGTTTGAACTGGAGTTAAATATTTTGTATACCATCAGAAATTGACTTTCAATATTTCCTTATTAGGGAACTCTATCTGATTCTACTCTGAAGCACAGCATCAATATAAGCTACGGCACGGAGAGCGGGCAATTCAACTCCTACTCTGAATCAAGTACGAAGCAAGTGAATACGGTAGATTTATACATGGCAGTAGATATAGCAATGACGAGGGAGGGAAGGTGTGGTCACTGAGTTTGAGGATAAACTGGGGAAGGTTCATTATTTGCATTCTTGAAAATTTATTTTGGTTAAAAAAAAAAAAAGAGTTGAAAGTGCCTGTTAGGCTCCCACACTTATGCCACGAGAATTCTGTAATATTGTTGCAGCAGTTGTTGTTGTTGTTGTTGTTGTTGTTTATTGTTTATTAAATGGTAAGTTGTAAGATTATAATGATGATGATGATGATGATGATGATTAATAATAAATAATAATGATAATGATAATAATAATTATTATTATTATTATTATAATTATAATAACAATGACAGCGAAATAGTAATAAAGAAGCACTATAGGTCCGAACCCTCAGCGCTACTATACCTAGCTATACAAAATCATTTCTCAGACCAAGAGAATTGTTTATTTGGCTATTCCCAATCAGGTGTCCATATAAAACAGTAGGGATAAATACTGTTTGCTATTTTCATAAGAGAAGAAACTAAACATGCGAGAGAGACACTCACCGGTATATAGTTTCAACGCAAAACTCCAATTCTAGCACTCGGCTAACTTTTCAGCGTAAATCAAAACTACTGGGTTGCAAGAAATTCTTAGCTCACGTGACTATGATGTGGTGTTACCCACAATAGCAGGTGGAGCTGGCAGCTTCATGTTGTCTCAAAAATCAGCCCAAAATTTAAAATAGTAGCACAATAAAAGGTGTCGTTCTAAGTAAGTTTGTTCCTAAATCAAGGGCTAATAGTCAGTAGCCAGAGTGTGACAGACAGACAGACAGACAGATAAACATACAGGATGACCGCTATAACCCTCTCGCGCACGCACACTGAGGGTTAATAATAATAATAATAATAATAATAATAATAATAATAATAATAATACACTATCAAGCAATTCTTCTATCCCTTCCCCTCCACAACTGCAACATGGTGGCATTGATCACATGCCTTGTGTTTATGTAATAATTTAGTATATAAGGCTGGGTGGAGTGGTGTCTTTGTGAGGATGAGTCAGATGGTACTCCCTGGGGAGGTTGGCCATAGTAGACCTATTGTTCTAGTACCAGCTCTTCCAGCCATGCCCTTTCATTTGGCTGTAGCTACATTGGCAATGCTGTTGTTGTTTTTATGTTGAACCAGCATTCTCTATTGACCCACACTTAAACAAGAGTTGGAGCTGAAAGTAGCTGGTACCATATAACTTAAAAATATATACTTTAACTTTCACTTTCCTCATATGTACAAAAAAAGTGGAGCACATTGGATGATGGTTTCAATGACCAACTGTTGGTAGAATATAACTGAATATATAGCACACGAGACTTTGTTATTGTGCGTGCATGTGGTATAATAGTAATGGAGTCTCGAAGGGCAGTAGGATGGCTGGATAGTTATGGTTATTGTATACTTAGCGATGGATTCTGGGGATATCATGGGAAGAAATGCAAACGTTGAGAGATGTGATTGTTTGTGAAGGTTGTTGTTGTTTATTTAAAGGGGAGGGAACCTATGGCATCACGAGATGATTGTTGACAGGATTGATCACTGTTTGAAGTATGGGCTGGTTTAATTTTTAATATATAAGTTAAAACAGGCTTATTTTTTATACGAAATGGAAAACACACAAGTACCAATTGTCTGATTGTTTTTTTTTTTTAGTTTTCAATAACACTACACTGAGTAGTTGAATGTAGAGTTCATGTATGAAAGGGCATAGCTGGGGACTTATTTCGCGACGGTGGAAAATGGCGGCTGCCAGTTTTCGTCACCAACTTCCCCGGAAACTATTTTAGAATGCATTACAGCAGATTAGCACACCAAAAAACTGGGCGGAGGGGGGGGGGGGGGGACGTCACATAAGTAAGAAATAAGTCATGAGTACCTTAACAGAAGGGGCCGGGAGAAAAAAAAACCGTAAGGAAAATGCATGGCCGCAGCAAAATGAAATTAAGGAAGAAGAGTACTGTTTGCCATGTTGCCGCAGCTAAAGTTCAACTACACAGGATGTACAGCGTAGCCATCAAAGTACTGTTAGAAACTATCCTGAGGTTCAATCAACTGGTACTTTAGCAGACACACACACGTGGCAGAGATAGGAGCTAGACTTGATAATTCTACTTTATCACTCGCAAAAATGATTATAGCTGTATGTTGGGGCACTCATTTTAAATGTGGTATGGATTGGATTGAAAGAATAATGAGCTATTCTGAAGGTTTCTTTGTGCGTCTACTTTCTCGAAATTTGAATAGAACACTAGAGTCTAAATACGTTTTGCAACACTCCAAGGAGCTAGAGGTCAAAGGGCATGCCGGGGATTCACTGGAGGAGTTCAGAATGTGGTAAGCGAGACCACAGGTTTAGCTGATTTTACGTAAGGAGAATAGCATTGAATTATAAACGTGGCTTCCTCTATGTTTAACATGGAACAATAAGAAATTAGCACCTTGTCTGGTTGTGATTTGAGCGTGCTCAATCAAAGTATCATGTGGTTCCTTCGGCTCTTAGTTCTTTTAACTACTATATTTTTTTTTGTTCTTGTACAGTTTAAATTGTTGGCAGTTTATTGTCAAGTTCTGTCTACTTGTACGTTCATCCAGTTGGTCTCCATGACTTGGTTCAGTTGTTCGTATGTCGATGTTAGTACATGGGAGGAACTAGTGCTGACAAGTGGACTATAGAGATAGGTGTGGGGTGTGTCGGAGAGGAAAGCTAACTTTGTGGATCATTCAACGATTCACTCGTTTATAGCTGAGTATTAAATATTCAACATGCTGGTATTTCTCTGTGTTTTATGGCCCAATCATGTATTGTTTTAAACTTAATAACCTGAAGTTTCAATTTCTTACATGTGGAGACTGGTACAACTAAATGTATGGTTATGTTTAAGTTAATATATAATATTGACTGTGAATAAATGGGTATCTCATTGTCTATTCAGTGTGTGTGTGTGTGTGTGTGTGTGTGTGTGTGTGTGTGTGTGTGTGCATGTGTTAGAATATAATTAGGCTATTAACAGTCAGTATGTTGGATATTGAAGATGGTGGCCTCTTGAACAAAAAGAGGCATTAAACTATTGTATCGGACAATTTAGAAATTTTGGTTTTGATTTAGTTTCCAGAAAAAGTCAGTCATTTTAAATCCATGCGATCGTAAGTGTTTGCACTGGGGTAAGACCCCCCTATCATCACATAACCAAATGTGTAATAATTTCTTACTATGCTACGTGGTAGTTTGCTTTATGCTAAGAAGTATTCTGAGTGCTGGAATTCATTGCACGAGTAGCATATCAACTTAATGATACCTAATTGGCGAGCGAGCATAGCGAGCGAGACATTTACAGGGGTAACACAATTGAAAATCGGGGATGTTTGTTTATATGTTTGGACGTACGTATGTAATTTTGTACTTTGACCCTCGCGTTTTTGTGTTAGTTATGTGGTTGACCCCGTCCCAAATTGCACTAAACAGAATCCTCTGGTTTATCAATCAGTACCCGTATCACCCTAGAAATTGAATTGTTTACCGTTTTAAATTCTTTTGCGGGTGCAGTTAAAACGTGAAAGCTTAAGGGACTTCCATTTCTATTCGAGTTAGTGGCGGTGGTAAGTCAATGCTCTCTTTGTCACGGTTATAAGCCGTGCGCAACAGTATTTACTTGAAAATGCATTGTCCACTAGAACATCACTAGTATGGTGATATAGCTATATATGTATGATAACACTGCAGGAGCCATGCTATTTGGGATTCTTAATAGCACGGAGTGACATGATTGAAATAGCATGAGGTGAAGTCGAGTGCTATTTCAATTGCTTTACGAGTGCTATTGACCCCTAATAGCACAGGTTACCCATGCTATCACTCGCTAATAGTAGGCCAGCTTTTTTTTTTTAAATCACTTGCACTTTAGCTACCGTATCATTCACTCACTATCTCTGTATTTCAGGATTAGCTTCGCTTTCAACCTACGGCTCCTCCTAATCTGTTGAAAAAATTTCATCTAGTACGAGTAGAACTTCTCACGCTAAAGAATGACATAGTCTCCAACTAGAAACTACTCAAACTATATGTTTCCACGGCTAGAGCTGCACACATGTGCACTTACCTGTACTATTTCACTTAGCTACTGTGGCATCATTTTCCACGTGTAATTTCAATTGAACTGATTTTCCCCATACATTTTTGTTAAGTTATTCTTATTTTGTGTGTGTTGCTGTTAAATTTAGACAACTTTTTAGCAGCCTCTTGTATGCAATATGATATAATTGATTTGGGAACGAGCATGATGAAACTCTGTTTAAATCATTTTCTACTCATCGGATAGCTTCGTCCTCAATGTTATCAATAGCACATAAATTTAGAGAGAAAAAAAGTTCCATAAGAGTTATGAAAATACAATATTTTTCCTTCTGTGCCTTCAGTATTCAGTTTTGAGATTGTTACGTAAGTTGTGCATACAAGAGACAATTGTGTCATAGGTTACTAATAACACCCACTGGGAGCATCAGAAGTGGCGTCAAACCGAAAATATACATGACAATGCAAAGGCAAAGTTTTTGTATTCTGTTAGCAGACCTTAGCTTGCTGGATAGTCACTGAATATGCTACTGTACTTGATTTATGATATTGAATGATGTGTGTGTGTGTGTGTGTGTGTGTGTGTGTGTGTGTAGTAAACTCAACATCATTCAGTCACTATCAGCCTCAGGAAAATGGCTCTAAAATATGTGTGAATGCAGTAAGTTAGCTAATTAATTTATTGGTGTTGTTGTTGTTGTTAATTTATTATTATTATTATTATTATTATTATTATTACTATTATTACTATTATTATTATTATTATTATTATTATTATTACTGCTCCAGTATCTCTGGGCTATGTAGACACTCATCATCCAGTGCTGTTTATTATAGAATCACTGTATAGAGAATTTTACCTTGCGACCCCGGGACTTTGCAAGAAATTGAAACGTTTGGCTAAATTTTAATATAAAATTATTGACTGTATAAACAGAGAAAACTGTTATACATCGCTAATAACCACTTGTGACAATTAGATTAGGGTTATTTCTGCACTATAAATAATTGTCAATACTAACAAAAGATGCACCTAAAAACAGATGCTAAGCAATCGTTGTGGAAATTATTCCTACGAGTCTGAATAATTCATTTCCACTTTTAATGTTTCATGGACTGCCAAAGCATGTGTGTATAATGTATGCAATATGTATGGATTTATGCATATAATAATAATATGTCTATATATGTGTTGTGTATATATTCCAGGTATATACAATTATGTAGATACGTGCATGCATTTAATATATACTGAGCAGGGCCTAATGCCTGTTGCCACATAAGAAATACATTGGATGTGCCTTAAGGCAATATTTTTTTCCGTATCACCTGTGCATGTTGGGTTTATATGACCCCACCCCCCAAGGCTATACATACAAGTGTTCATTAGGCAAGAACTCATTAACCCTCAGCGCGCATGTGCGAGAGGTTACAGTAGTCACTTTGTCTGTGTGTGTGTGTGTGTGTGTGTGTGTCATTCAACAACGGATCTCGAAGACGACGGCCTTCCGGGCTCTGAAACGATGTAGAGATAGAGAAATTTGCAAACTGAGGCCAGCCGGCTTGTACTGCTGTTGCAATTGTCGCACTTCACGCGTGTAAGGAGGCTAGAGTCGAGTTATATACCGCAGAGCTGATCTGTTTTAACCTAGAGGCGTTCCCTTCGCTCTGTTGTTTGCTTCTTTCTTTGTAGGGTCGTAAGTAGCAACTGTCTGTGTGTAAATGCTAAAGGTGAAATGATTTTTAACAGACGTTCGCTTCTACTGCTGATCTCTGCAATTTCAAAATGTTCACATCCAAATAAATTCAAAATTTTCAATAGCTATGGTTCAATTCTACTTGCAGTAACTTGGAATTGATTAGGTATATAATAGAATACGATAATCAACTACCAGTATGTCGACATTTTTCATCATGCAGCCCTATTGCATTATTTCCTAGCAAGCTACATAGCACTATCATGTGGTTTAATCCTACCCTGTGGAATCTATTTAATTGATTGAGGTTATCTGGTGGACATACGCTGAGGGTTCGCACCTCCTGGTGCTTCATCACTACAGTATTCACACATGAGCAGTACATAATAGAACTTATTATTCATTGGACACCACAGAATATGACCCGTCTGATTGGCTGTATTTACTCTCGTGCCTGCGACACTCGTGTAAATACTAAGCCAATAGACTCGTGATATTCTCCTGTATCAAATGAATAGAACAATATATATGTGTATAAGATGCTCTGGTGTGTTGCAATTCTAGTCTCTCATTTCTATAAAAGCCTTTAGGAGTGACATAATTATACGCAGGTTTTGTAAGTATAATAATTTTAGACCAATGAATCATAAACTGACCCCATAATGAAAGAAAAACTCACCTCTGGACATCTGGTCACTTCATTGCAGAGCTATGTGGAGCAATCCCAAGTCTATGTAGATATTATTAGGCACAAATATCTATGACATAATAGTTGGTTTATTAATGGAGCATTAGGGGGGAAACTATTCTGCCCCTGTAATTATTATCTTTGTATGTGTTTCATGCAGTATGGTGCTACTGCATTGTCTGCCAGTGGTAGGACTTCCAATGTGATTGTAAGCCACCCACCCACACACACTGAGCATGCTCAGCAGTAAATATGTCGAATCTGCATCCTCTTGTATTGTCAATTAGCTCACCGAGTTTGACCCGTTTCCTGTGGATGTGGTATGCCACAATTGCTGTCGGGCAGTCGTCACGGAAACCAAGTACAGACCAGGCAAAGTTACTTTCATCAGCAGTGTCATTATCGGGCTTCTCACCTGCGGACTGTAAGGGCTTGTCTTGTCTTGTATGTTCATGAGTGTGAATGTATGCACACTTGTATATAATTGTGTCCAATTTTTGGTTGGTGGAAAGTGAAAATGTGAAAAAGTAAATTTAAAAATCAAAAGTTTCCTTTTATAATTATGCTGTTGTTGTTTTTTTGTTGTTGTTGTTTTGTTGTTGTTTTTAAGGACAAGGTGGTTTCTAAATTAGAAAATGGGAGTTGCCCTCTGGCTACGTACTAGTATTTATATCTAGAGTGCCTGCTTTTCTCTTATTAGCCCTCAGCGTGCAGAGGGTTATAGTAGTCATCCTATCTGTATGCTGTTCGTCTATCATTACTGATAATAACCATCGATTTAGGTAAAACTTACTCAGAACAAAGATTTAGGACCTTTCATTGTGCTACTTTTTTAAATCTTGGGCTAATTGTTGAGAAAACACGAAGCTTTCAGCTCCGCATAGGTACAAGCTTTTGTGTGTAACGTCCCCTAGTGTCACGTCATAATCACGTGAGCAAATAATTTTTGCGCTTTATGCTCAGGGAAGTTAACGAGTTGAAGAAGTGAAGCTTCGCATTGAAATGTATACCAGTGAGTGTTTCTTGCCTGCTTAGCTTCTCTTATGACGACAGCGTTTCCATTTTCGTTGCTCAAGCTATATTGATGTCTGATTAAAATAACTAACTGATTGCTTGTTCTTTTGGTCTGAGATTATATATATAAATATATTAGAACAAGACATAAATAGAGGTGCTATGATACGCAACCGCAGTGGGTTTGATTGGGTGTGGCTAGCTATTTGATTGAATTGTTCTTGAGTTTTCTCGTCAGACGACCCTGTTCCTGTTGTCAATCGTTCTTGGGTTTCCTCAGCTGGCGACCCTGTTCCTGTTTGGGAGTTGGTCCCAAACAGAAGGCAAATAATATATGAAAAAGAAGGCAACAGTTTCGCAAAGCTTATTATGATAATAGGATGAGAGATTCAGAAGCAAGAGAGGTAGAAAGGGCTGAAGAAAGGAAAGGTGGGGGTGATTGCTCAGAAAAAAAGAGAGCAGGAGAGGGAAACTTATGTAACCAGTGGTAGAGAATGATAACTGAGCAAGATAACTTATGCTACTGTATTCTTACTTTGGAATAGGTCAAGCGCCACTGTGTGGCAGGGTACTTGATGGTATTCTTAATTACTTTGTTAAATTAACATAAATTATAACAGACCTGCATTAATTAAGATCAACGCCACTAATTCAGATACAAATTAGTGGCGTCTTATAAACTTAGACGTTTGAAGACCTACTGCATTCTACAACATCAGCTACTGCATGGCTGCATGTGTTGCATCACTACACAATTAGGAAGTTGACATGGAAGTATCTAGTGGATGCACGTAGCAGTGCTTGTAAGTATCGCAGTAAAAACATTGTGTGGGCGTGTTGCTTGACAATCTACACCAGGGGAATCTTTGTTTGTAATGGCTAGCTAGCTATTTGTCAGTCAACATTTTAATTCCAGGTACGCGAGGACTTCACTTGTTGTCAATTAAACACACATCTGTGGTTTTGCTTCATTTTCACTGTTTAGTTAGCACACATCAAACGCGTGTCCCCTCTTTGATCCAAGGGGTGAGTGGAACAGGAACGATGATAATGGCAGTAGCTAACTCATGGTTCTTGTCATGACTAAAACCGAAAGTTTCTTCCTCATATTTTGTTATTTGAAATCCATCATCACATCATGTAGCAGTAAGAATGGTACATTTTACATGGTGCTCATTATAAAGGAATGCAAACTAGGGACACATGGACCACAGGAAAGTGAACTGGAATGGGAATCAGCACGGGAATGTGGGTTTGGAATGGGAGAATCGGGACCACAGAATGTGGACTGGACTGGAGAGCACATCATCAATAACACATGCAAGGGCTGTGAAATGTTGATCTATGGTGCAATGAAGACGATGATGATGATATTTATAATATAATCTAGCTTGGTATTTGAGATCTGATGGGTGAGTTTAAACACATTAAAGTGAAAGTTCATACTTAGATGCATTTGCAGCACCTCAAGGTGTGCTCCAAATGAAGTATGAACATACATTACGTGAACTTACTCCATGGCTTCCACACTCTTGACCGGTGCCACATAGTTGCTGGGGATGTAGCCTTCCTTACCCGTCTTGATAGACCGAGCACTTGATCTATCTGTCCTAAATCAACAATAATTATTACGTCAGAGTGTAATGATATGGCATGATATTTCACGAGCAGGTATAGATCCTTGTGAAATATCTTGCCATAATAAACTCTGACGAGTGTAATGAGTAGTTTATTCTGTGCTAGTTATCTTCACTGTAGTAGTAGTTCTAGTGATTCCACCGTTTTGGATCATTGCTATTAACTACAGCATATTCAATGGTAATGAGCAAGTGCAATACAGCATGAAAAAAACATGGGATATCGTGAGCACAGGTCACGAACCTAAAATTACTATTGTAAAAATGTCTTATGTAATATAAATATATTTAGATACATATAGATATATATTATATGTGAGCGGGTCTGGGAAAAGGGACCTTACGGCGCAAAAATTGAAATTGAGATATAGGCTCCAGAAGTAAGTCATTGGAAAAATTCTTTCTTTCTCCTATTTTTGTTTTTTGCAGAATTAGTCTTAGTGACCCTTACTCTACGTCTATGCCAAATTTCAGCATGTCAAAACGACTTAAAAGACCCCAAGCGTGCCGTGAAAAGACAAGCTACTTTTTATTCTCTCTCATTCCCGAAGTACAATAAACGGGGAATGGGCGGAGTTTCAAACTAGCAGCTAAAAAAACGGCATAGCTTTGAGACTACTGCATGCACTCTACAGCTTACCTTTGGCTTAAAGTTTACCGCTACAGTGAATAGAGCAGCCAAGGATTCCAACAAGACAGGTCGTGAGACGCTCTAAAAAGAACTCTGCGCAAACTTCGTTAGTCGCCGAAAAAGCGGCTGTACGATTTAATTGCGTATGCGGAGTACGCCGTTAAGTATACGGAAACGTTAATTATACCGGAAGTGGAAATTCAATTTATGTTTTCTCGATTTCTAGTTTAATTGCTTTGCTGAATAGGGCCCAGTTCAACTGCCAGTTTCTCTGCTGTGGAAGGTTTTACCCTCCAGTATTTTAGCACTAAGTTGAGATAAATTTTATCCTTTTATTAACATAAAAAACTCAATTTTTTTGATTTGCGCCATAAGGTCCCTTTTCCTAGACCCACTCACATATATATATACATTTATTGTACACTTGTGAGCGTTCAATATTTTCCCATATTGAATAACTGTATAGTAAACGTTCCAACGTGCCCTTGCGTAGTTCTGGACAACTACATTTTTGCAGGGCGGGGTTACCTCTGAATGACAATGCCTTGAAGCACAATGGTTTTTAAACAATTTATTACACTCATCATACAATACAGCGATGATATTTCACTCGGCTCATGAACATATTTACACATGCTTTGAAGTATTCCCCCATGTTGTACACTGACTCTTGATATGTACATATGTTGATGGGTGGTTACATTTCTTATTTTGCAAATGAACCAGTCAGAGATGACAAACAAGTGCTTCATTTAATTGTGGGTTAATTCCAGCTAGAAACATTGGAAGTGTTATCAAAATGTGTACAGTAGAACGTCAGAGTTACAGATTTCAGAAGTCCGGTCTGTTCAGTAACAGGTATACCCATTATGTTGGTACAGATCACTATTAACAAGCAGGAGATTCTGAGGTGCTCGGTAAGAATGGTTATTAATAGTGGGCGACATGTGCATCGCTGGATTGTTTTGCTGCTATGGATCTTCTTTTACTTCTATCAAACGAAGGATAGCTGTCTTGTACAGTGAAAAAAGTTAAATACTGAAAGAAACACCCTATGAAGTGAATAAGAAAGAAACTAAATGTAGGAAAGTGTTTAGTGAGAAGAGATAACTAATGGAGGAAATTTAGCATCACAGTTATGTCAAATTGAAAGAATTTAACAAATAATTGGAAATTCAAGTCATTATAACTTCAATTATGACTCTAGCTTGTTATTGTTTTCTTCTTATTTTATTCCAAGGATGTTAAGAGGTGTACCTGTGAAATTAACCAGCAGCTAGCTATAAGAATAATTTATAGTGCCATTTTTTATTTTCAAGGCTACCGGGAATGAAGTTTGTGACCAAAACTCAGAATGAAAAGTGCTTGAAAATTAAATAACTGAATATTTAAAACCTGCATACCAGCATAAACATCATTTCAAATAAGAATAAGTATTAATTCTGTGATTATTAAAAGTGTAAATCCAATAAAAATGCAAATTAAAGTCAAGGCTTCGGAGTTATGGAAGAGTCAGAGATGGACACCCCAGCCTGTTTCCCAAAGGGTTCGTAACTCTGGGGTACTACTATAATTAGTACGTCAGCTAGATTCTGTTTAGAGCAGTTAGCTATTGTTCAAGACTGCCACAAGGTGGCTGGTGATGTTATGACAACCAATCTGAGTAGTATGTGACGTATTTTAGTGAGTAGTGCTGTGGGGAGGTAGGTACCACGGTCGCCAATTGTGGGTTGCGGCTCGACACAGCCCAGCTCAGCACAGTCACCAACGACAAGAAACGGTAAAGTCGTCACTCAGCTTACTCGTACACTCTGGTAACTCGCTGCCACCAGAGTTCCTTGTAGCTATGTCCGCCCTTCCCTGAGCTCTCGATCAGTTTGGGGTTAAGACTAAAACTATGGGGAACTGATGATACGCATGCGTGTCTAAGGTTATGTAGCCGAGGACACGCATGCGCACACAAAATGAGGGAGTGGTCACGGAACATCCGGACAGAACTAACACACATAATCATGACATGCGCATACATACACTTTAGAATACATATAATAATAATGACACACTGCTAATAATAAATACACATATAATTGACTTTCATGACACACACAGTTCATTCATCTTCTTCTTTCTTCTTTATCTTTCTCTTCATCTCTTTCTTTATCTCTCTCTGCTCACCCTTCATCATGCCGCCCACAACTCCCCCCGCCAAGCTTTGGCCAGAAGGCAAAGCTGATAAACCAGAGGCGGCTTCTGTCTGGGTGTCTGTGTCTGCTTCCCAGGACTGCCTGCTCATAGCATCGGCGTTTTCATGGCTCTTTCCGGGCCAGTATTCCAAGGAGAGAGAAAATTGTTGGAGAAGCAGAGCAAATCTCAGCAATCTTTTGTTGAGGGTGGAGCCATCCATCAGGGCCAGACACGGCTTATGATCCGTGACGACCTTCACTTGCTTTGTGTAGACAAAATACTCAAAGTGCTTGAGTGCTGAAATTATCGCAAGGCTCTCAAGCTCTGTCACGCTGTAGTTTTTCTCGGCTCCTCGGAGCTGTCTTGAGAAGAAACTAGCAGGTAGCTCTTTCCCATCTCGATAAACATGTAGGCAACCTCCAACACCAGAGCCAGAGGCGTCAGTATATAGAATGAAAGTGTCATCTGGGGTGGGAATGACCAAAACACAAGAATCACACAACAACTGTTTTAACTTACAAAATGCCTCGGTCATGGCATCCGTCCAGGCAACCCGGAGTGGACTCTTGAGAGAAGTAGCTGGAGTCAGAAGGCTCGAGCAATCTGCAAAACCTGGGATAAAGCTACGATAGTATGAGGCCGATCCTAGGAAGGATCTCAGCTGCTTTTTGGTCTTGGGCTTGGCAAAATTTGCAAGGGCTTGTGTTCTCATCTGTGGCACAGCTAAGGTACCACCACCAATTCTATGTCCTAAATACAATAAGTGCTTTCTCCCAAATGTGCACTTCTTACGTTTAATAGTGAGACCAGCCTTACCAAGGCAACAAATGACCCGTTGCAAATGATAAGTGTTCCTGCCATGTACTGCTATAAATGACAACGTCATCCACGTAGTTTTTGCTAAAAGCACTCACTGGCTTCAGAACATTCTCTACCACTGCCTAAAAGATGGCAGGAGCGTTCTTTAACCCAAAGGGCATCCTGACATACCGAAAGCGACCAAATGGGCATACAAATGTGGTGAGCTCACTTGACTCCGGCTCCATTTCCAACTGGTGGAAGCCAGCAGTCAAGTCTAAGGTGGACAAACACATACTTGGCCCGACCTGCTCAAGAATTTCAGTCAATGAGGGTAGCCAGTACCTTCTCAAGGGAGTAAGGACATTAAGTTGTCTGAAGTCGACGCAAATCCTGACACTACCATCCCTTTTTCTAACAGGGACAAGTGGGCTGGCCCAAGCAGATTCCGATTTGACAATTATAACTTGGGCAAGCAGTTTATCTATTTCATCCTTAACTGCCTGTCTAATACCTCCAGGGATCTGCCTAGGAGGGAGATTTACAGGGACAGCGCCGCCTACCAGACAAATCCGGCAGGTACCTGTCCTGCAAAGACCTGGGATATCGCTAAAGTGTTCAGACACACTACTAAGGGCATTGGAAAGATCATCTGCTCTATAACCTGGGCACACCTCATCACTCAGGGAAGCCTTAGAGGCTAACAGATCAGGAGCAATGCCCTGCTCCTCAGCCACCAATGTTATAGCATTGACTGCAAGTGGCCTAGGGGTGTACACCTTCAGATTGTCACGGTGTGCTAACCTTGTGGGGTGACCCTCACCTTTGGATATTTGGTAGGACACCCGGGAAGACCTATTAAGAATGGTATAGGGGCCCTCCCAAGCTGCCTGTAGGGCAGCCTTCATGCCGGGAATTCGCATGAATACCTGTGTGCCAACCTCTAGCACTCCATCTGTTTTGTTTCTATCATAGACTTCCTTTCTTTTTTCACTGGCTTTGGACTGATTGGCTACTACTAAGTCATTCAGGATGGCTAGCCTGTCATTTAAGGTGACCAACCACTCATCAACCTCCATAGGTTCAAACTCTTTATTGACCCACCCATTGTACAGTATATCAAGAGGTCCTACTACATTTTTACCGTACACTAAACAATGGGGAGACACACCTAAATCTCTATTTGGTATTTGCCTGATAGCAAAAAGGGCAAGAGGAAGAAAATCAGCCCAGTCAATGTCTGATTCAATGGCTTTGGCCAACATGGGCTTTAACGTCCCATGTAGTCTTTCAACTACACCGTTACTTTGTGGCCTGTAGGGGGAAGAAGCCACTTGGTCTATGCCTAGCGTCTCACATAAGCCAGACATCAGTTTGCTCAGAAAGATGGTGCCCCTATCAGACAGAACTCTAAGTGGTATGCCAGTCCTGCTGATAATATCTGTAAAACACTGAACTGCCTCAGCTGCAGCTGCCGTCCTCATGGGCACTGCCTCTGGCCACCTAGTGGCTAAGCACACGTAGGTGAAGAGGTATTTAACTCCTCTTCTGGCCTTAGGCAGAGGTCCTACAAGATCAACAGCTACACTTTCGAACGGAACACTCACAATACGCCTCTCAATCATGTGGGATTTCTTGTTGCCTGCTGCATTGACTTTTAGACATACCTCACACGACTTGACAAAATTTACAATGGAGGAATGAATGCCGGGCCAGGTAAAGTGACGACCTAGCAAATGCCTCATGCCTCTAACTCCTGTGTGGGAGGTCTTATCATGAGCTAATGTAAGGATCTTACGTCTGTAACTCATTGGGACAACTACTCTATATATTGGGACATTCTCAATCAAAACCGTATGGATTAGGATACCATTAGGGTCATAGGAATAACCATTCTCACTTCTAGCTGCTAATTCTCTGCAAGAATGTAAGGTGACATCAATTGCTATTGCTGCTTTAAGTTTGTCAACACTGGAAGAATTTGACAACACTGGACTTGATATGTCCAAATTAGGAATTGGGTCATTCACATCAACAGAAACATCTGAGGAGGAATTTACTGAGTCAGTAGACTGGCTAGGTTGGGGAATATCTGCAACACCTTGGGGCCCTTCACTGTCAGCACTGCCTGCAACACCAGCCCCACCCCAAACTACTAGACCCAACACCTGAATCAGGGGGTGAATATGAGAGATCAATATTAGCTAACCTGGCAAACTCGTTGTCAAAGGGTAGGGGATCAGCTTCAACAACACTTTGTGACTGGTATTTGTTTTTCCTTCTCCTTGTCTTATTGGACATTGACCTTGTTACTGCATTTACTTGTGCTACCTCCTGGGTAGTGGACAGATCAGTGGAGGTTTCTGGGGCCTCCACCGAAACTCCACCAGAGCAGGCATCCACCTGAGTGGATGGCTGGATGTCTGGGGTATCACCAGAGTGCCCTGCCCCAGAGGTTAACAAGTCATTCTCTGAGGCAGCATCCAGCAGGAGCTGTGCGGCCTTATCTGAATCCATGGGGACAGAGAATAAAACAGACCCACACAAACAATCAGCAAGAGCTACAGCAACTTTACACTGAAAGGACTTGCCATCAATTCTAAAGTCAACCACCGCTGTATTTAGAGTTACAGAGTTAATATCCCAACCTCTGACATGAACAGTTTCCTCACACAGGTGGTCATCATATACCAGGCTACCTGGTACAATAGTTATCTCGGCACCAGTGTCCGGGACAATTTTGCATTTAGTACCATTCACAAAACCTTCAACAAATCTAGAACCATCCCTGACAGCCACCCAGCTAGTGTTATAGGTTCTGCTCTTCTTGACATTTAACTTTCTCCCACTCTCAGACCTGGTGTCGGCAGAGTTGCTGCTGCTGTCATTCCTTTTAGTGGGACAGTCAGGAGACTTGTGTCCCACTTCATGACAGGTGAAGCAGACAATGGGAGGGGCTCTGGCTCCAGGGTTAGTCACATTACTTCTACACTCAAAGGCCCTATGGCCAAATTTATGGCACTTAAAACACTCATAAGTTGAAGTACTACTACTACTAAGAGAACCTCTATATTGCCTACTATGACTATTACCACTGCTAGATTTGTCTGGCTCAGCTGTATTGAGTGACAAAGCAAATGATTGCAAATCATTAAACGATTTGATGGTCCACTGGTCCATCATACATCTCTGAGTCGGAGGGCGAGATGCCCTGTAAGTGGCTCGAGCAAAGAAGAGAGCCAAATCGTCTACGGTATTGCATTGCATCAAAATAGAGTCTATGAGAGCTTTGAGGTGCAGATAAGAGTCCTGAGGAGACATAGTACGGGTAGTACTGGAAAATTCTGTAGTTAGCTTAGCACCTAAAGTAGTGAGACTGGTGCCTAGAGCACAAATGAGCAAAGCTTTTAGCTGGTCATACGAAGTACGGTCTCGCTCAACTGAAGCAGCAATGCCAGAAGCAGATTTAGACTGTAATTTCTGAAATAACACCATTTTCCAGCGCACACGGGGACAACCTAAATCTTTAAGATCATCCTCTAACTTCTTAATGTATTTAGAAATGTCATGGCCTTCCTTGTGAGGAGCCAAGGCATCCATACGCCGAGTCAGACTATCCTCCCTTCTATCACCACCAGATCTATCACGGCTTTCTTCAATTTTACAAACCAACCTCGTTAGTATGGCTTCCATAGCCGGGGTAACCACTGGTAACTCATCAGCCGAGGCTTCATGGACCGCTGTCTCATCATCTGACATTCTAGGGTACTCAAGAGTTGTATCAGTCTCCAAAGCAATCTTTTCTAAGATGGAAGCAATGAACTCTGAACCCTCCCTGGTATCTAACGCAGGTGTGGCTTTAAGACTAAAAGGTGAACTCAACTCAGGAGGGGACTGATCAGACACAAAAGGTGTATGACCCACTGAACACGGAGATCTAAGATCTAAGTGTGCGAACACTACTACTATATACAGAACTAGCTGGTAATAAAGTTGTATCTGAAATACCACCAATGGAACTGCCGGGTGAGGAGGGCGCAGCTGTACTATCTGCCGTATCCCTGCAAATTGCTCTTGCACTTCCTATCCAACCACTCTCTCCTGTTCATCCAAGGTGCACTGAAGGACACACTGACCTACAGCACACACACACACATGAAAGAATAAAAATATTAACACGGCACGCAAGCAATTACAGGAAATATTCACGACAGAGTGAACACTAACAACAACAGATGACTGAACTCAAGGCCTAATAAATAACAAGCCAACAACAATGCCACTAATTGCACCACAACAACTCAGTATGAAGCAAACAATCAACACCACTACAACCACAAGTGACAACAAAAAAATGACACTTCAACTTAGCAAGTTCGGTAATGAGGGAAAATAAATTTTTTTCCCGCGTAGGTGATCCACGTGTGGTGAGCGTTCAATGGGAATAGAGGAGCTGGATAATGGCGTCCGAGAGAGAGGTAAGTAGACGAGTCAGGCCGCCGAGAGACTTCCGAGTGTTAAATCGGTAGTTGCTGCGACACAGAGACACGAACGTAGACTTCCAAGAGCACCAGCGTAGACGGTCCACCCGAGTGTTAAATCGGAAGTGGTAGTCCAGGTAGCGGCACTAGGTAGCAAAAAAAAAGCACTTCGAGACGTAGGAATGATTCGGATTCAACCACCGCTGCCACCAATTGTGGGGAGGTAGGTACCACGGTCGCCAATTGTGGGTTGCGGCTCGACACAGCCCAGCTCAGCACAGTCACCAACGACAAGAAACGGTAAAGTCGTCACTCAGCTTACTCGTACACCCTGGTAACTCGCTGCCACCAGAGTTCCTTGTAGCTATGTCCGCCCTTCCCTGAGCTCTCGATCAGTTTGGGGTTAAGACTAAAACTATGGGGAACTGATGATACGCATGCGTGTCTAAGGTTATGTAGCCGAGGACACGCATGCGCACACAAAATGAGGGAGTGGTCACGGAACATCCGGACAGAACTAACACACATAATCATGACATGCGCATACATACACTTTAGAATACATATAATAATAATGACACACTGCTAATAATAAATACACATATAATTGACTTTCATGACACACACAGTTCATTCATCTTCTTCTTTCTTCTTTATCTTTCTCTTCATCTCTTTCTTTATCTCTCTCTGCTCACCCTTCATCATGCCGCCCACAAGTGCCTAATTAAGACCAGAGAGAGAGGGAAATATAACCAGGGGATTTCATATAGTCCATCAGGAGTAGTAACTTAATTTAGATCATCAGTGTTTGTAACATGATATGAATGGCTTCTATCTCAATTTGGGATTTCCCACTCTGTAACTTGTCTTTACTTGTGAGACAAGTAGCAAGTGAATTGGACCACAGACAAGAGAAATGACTTTAATGAGCGAGTTGCCATTACAAGTAGGATAGAATACAGTGAAGGAGGCAGTTAAATTTTGTTAACCACTGTTTACTATAAGATGGTATAGGCTAAGTCGTTAAATTTTGTTAACCACTGTTTACTATAAGATGGTATAGGCTAAGTCACAATAAATGCACAAGTCATTACTTCTGGCTTGTTGAAAAATCTCACAAGTTATGGTATTACCATAACCTTGTTTGTGTCAGCAGTTTCATAAAATTTGTGTAAAAATTACAGGTGCTGCTTTCTGATTCCATGCTGTATTAGCATCTTGAAAGATGTCCACCACTTCTGCCCTCAGTGTGGCACTCAAGTTGGGGTGTATCACAGAAGATTGTGGGGAAGAGGACTCTGAGCTCACTAATGGGAGTAGGATAGTGTGTCTTGTGTCAATATTGTTAGTTGTCTTTTTGATATTGATTTTTTTTTTAATCTCATCATCATCATCATTCCATCTATGGATTGTTTTACAGGTGTCAATTCCCGCCAAATCTGTTCTATTTATTCATTGGTAATTTCTATGTATAATAAATAAGTTAAATGTACATTCAAGGAAAGTGAAGTTTATTCACACACTCTCTCCCTTGACTATGAAGACCATGTATGTGTACAAATCCTCTCATGGGATATCTTCTCAAGCAATGGCATCCATTACTCGTGCTACTATCCCTGCCAGAGGCTTGGAGTGCATGAGAGCTGTCAGCACAGGTACAGAACCACCTGGAGAAATACCTTGAGGCACAAAATAATGATTGTTATGGTGGCAACAATATCTATCAATAGTATTATTATAACACCAACTGTAATGATGATGATAAGAAAACATGATAATGATATAGTGATAGAGCTAGTAGTAATTCTCAGCTACATGTATTTAGGTCAGTTGTTTGAAACATGTTACTATCTAAAGTTGGAATATTTTTTCATTAAATAGCTAAACAATTATTTTTATGAGATTAAATCTACAAAGCAAAATCTCTTACAGGGACTATATAGTTTGTTGGGTTTTTTTCAAAATTGAACAAACTTGGAGATGGCCATAAATAACATTGGCAGTGCAATGCACTTGTGTAGTTGCAAGCTTCAATTCTTTGTTAGGAAAAAACATCCCCTTGTTTAGTTCATGATACCTTTAGGAGATTGACTCAAATTGAATTACCAGGAGTGGAGACCACCAGGGAAAAGTCCCAAATCAATGAGGCTAGGAAAGGGAATCAAATATAAGGCAGCAATAATGATAGGCTTCAACCAGTTTCAGTCAGCCCTCTAGTACAATGGAGTCATTTTGGAAGTTTTTCCCAATACTTTTTGCTTACCACTTGGCTTTAGGGCAAAGTTCTCCAGAGCTTCTTCTGAATGGCAGGATGTCTCTGGAAGGTGGATATCAAAAGGTTACTATTGAATGTTCCAGACAAGGTGAACTACTGCATCCTAATTATGAAAAAAACTTAGTTTCAGCAGAAGAGCAGAATGACTACAAACCAGGTGGGCAGTCAGCATCCTCCACTGACATCAACTTTGAATTGCTGTTGAATGGATCCATCTTGAATTCTGAAATCTCTGAAATCTCCACTGTTATCAATTACACTCTCATACAAGCAGACTATTCTGGATTGAGAGCCAACTTCTACCTGTCCAAGAACGACTACTTCTATGGCATGCTGGTTTGCAATTGTTTGAACCAGAGCAGACAAGCGACGTCCAAAAGAATTGCCTCATCTAGTTTGTCCCTGCTGTACATGCCTTATAAACAAGATGTGAATAATATAATTTTGGTATGCTGTGCTCTCTCCATCCTTCTTGTAACTCTGCTCATTCACAGCATCATTGCCTTTGCTATGGTTAGATTCTTCAAAAGGAGACATACTTGTTGTATCACACAAGATGGGCCAAGTGAGAGACAGCAGGATGCAGTCAATGGGTTGGTACGACCCCGACAAGTTATTTTAGATGATGGCAAGTGTGTGACGGAGAAGAAGAAGAAGAAGCTGCTGAAATCACCATCCTCCATTTCTTGCCAATCTCAAGAAGAAGCCACCAATGTTTTGCTAAAATGTTTGGCACACCCGACATCTGGTACGGAAGACAAGTGTCCATGCGATGTGTACAAGGCAGCACTGGAAGACTACAGAACATATTCTGCTGACGCTATTAGTAAGACTACTGCCTCATCAAATCATGAAATCGAAACTGATTTTTGTGTTGACTTGCAAAAGAATGGGAAGCCAGTGCTCCGCACCTCAACTTTGAGCCATTTGACACCTTTTCACTGTAAGCGTGAAGTGATGTGTCCTAAAATCTGTGACAACTCTTTCGGCACACCCACAAGCATCAGAGAAAATCAAACTAATCATGTGAGCCATCCAGATACATTTGTGGTGGACATGAGAGGAGGCAGCTACTCCAATGAAGACCACCAGGTCTATTTGAGAGTTCCAGAAGGTGCAGTCCCAGAGGGTAAATCTGTTTGCATCAATATTGGGATATCTCTCACATCCTCAAAGCTGTCTCTGCTCCCACTGAAGAGTCAGATTGTGTCCCCAGTCGCGAGCTTCCATGTAGAAGAAGAGGAATCTGATTTTGAGTTTCTCAAGCCAGTAGAAATAACTCTGCCCCATTTTGTGGACATTGAGGATGAAGATGATGCCACAACCATGGAATTGGCATTTTTAAAATCCAGCTGCCACCTCTATTGCTGCTTCCACAGGTCCAAGGGAGTTGCTACGTTCAGACCCAAGTCTCACACAGCCACCTTAAGAACCACACACTTTTGTTCCTTCTGCATAGCTGCGAATAAAAAGGTACCCACTGAGAAAATAAATTATAGATTGGTCAAGGTAGTTCCCAGAATGGACCACCAGCGAGAGCAGTGGAGAGCACACTTTTGTGTGACATACTATCTGCGGACCTGCCTAGAGGTGACTAAGAAAATGTATATAGTTTTCTTTTGAACAATTTTGTTTTATATTTTTTCCTCCAGGCATTAAAGAAACAGTATCAAGAGAATATGTACGAGGTTAAGCCTTTGAAGCGCTTCAAGTTTCCAAAGTCTGAACACATCAGTATTTTCTTTGAGCGGCACCTTCCCGGAGGTTGGCAGTTGGCTCTAGAAACCAGTGACAAGGTAATTTGTGAATTTTTGATGATGACAACAATGCTGATGAATGGTACAGTATATATGAAAAATTATCTTTATAATATTTTTAAAGCATACTTCATTTGATATATACAAAAAAATGTATACATTTTTTGTATTAAAATTCAGATATGTTCAAAGAGTGTTGAGTATCAAAGTGTGGAGGCCGAGGAGCTTGAAATGATGGAAGAAGAAGGCCAGTATCCACCACGTTTTGAAATCCTAGTGTGTGGCGGTCAAGCTAGAGAGACTGTCAATGCTCACATTCTTCTCAAGGACATCATCACTGATGATGACTCCAGTGATGGCATGCTGATGGAACTGATTCTCCAACCTTACTTCTCCCAAGGTAGATTGTTATAGCGACACAGTGGATGACACTTTCTATTCTATTTATTTTGATCACTTCATTGCAGAGTATTATCCTCCTTCTTTGCCAAGACACATGATGACTATCAGTCATTCCATGCCACACCTTGACGTGCCACTGAGTAATTACAGAGTTCAGCCAGTAAGTATCCATAGAACCTCCAAACTGGGAACAATTTGGGACCAGGGTTTTTTTTTTTATATAGTTCACTAATAAAAGGTTGTTTGCTTTAAGAGTTGCATTTTCTGTTTGAGAGAGTAAGCAAAAAGTTTACTTAATAGAGGTAATTTGCTGACTAGAGAGTTCACTATCAGAGGTTCTACTGTAGGATGCTGTAGTCATTTTTGAAGGTAGCAGATTGACTGGAATCGAATGTTTCTTTATATTTTCCTCTTTAAATTATTTAAATTATTTTTTTTTGTGTACATGATGGATCAAATTTCAGCATTCCCATCCATTTCCGGGAAAGCTCACAACTTGTCCCAGCCACAGTGCCTTGATGAACAGAGTAGCAGCACGTCTTCCTTCAAAATGGAGGCTTGTAGGGATCCAGCTAGGACTGAGTGTGCCCACACTGGACCAGATTGAGAGCTGCCACAGCAACTGTATGAGATGCTTCAGCTCTGTTTTCTCTACTTGGGAGAGCCAGGGAACGACTCCTTACTGCTGGAACACTGTGATAGACGTTCTGAAGTCTTCTCTGGTGCAAGAAAATGTCGTCTCCTTACAACTGGAGCAAGAATTGAAAGATTGCTTCGGGTCTGGAGTGTAAGTATAAACAAGCAAACAAAACCAATAAACTCAGAGTAAAGTGATCATTGTACTGTGAGTAGTAAAAAACAATATATACAGCCATTTATTTGTGACAACTCTACTAAGCCAATGTTTCCCAAGCTCAACATAACAATATCTATGCATTCCCATGGTATTCTTGTGGTTGTTGTTATTATTGATGATATAGTAGTGCAGGCATAATTAATTTGTTGTTTGTGTTGGTGCTGTGACTGTAGGTCTCTGTGTTCCAATTCCACTACTTGTTCCAGCGGCTATGAATCCAATGATTGTTGCAATAATGTGGCTTCACCGTGAATAGACATAGCTACTGGTTAATCGTTGTAGAAGGAGTCATCACAATCACTAAAGTTACAATCAATTCTCATCAATCCATGCTAGGAGTGTCACATCCTTTTTAGTGATCTTGTTGTTTTTTTCTTTAAATTATGTTGTTAGCATATATCTAACTCCCATAAATTGAGTTGATAGTAGAATTGTCGTACATGAGGAACAATGGTTGAACGGAGGAGAGAGAAATGAAGTGTGTGTGTGTGTGTTAGTCTCGCAAGCCAGACCCTTTACCAGACGCTAGGGTCTGGCTTGCGAGACTATGTGTGTGTGTGTGTGTATGTGGGAGGGGGAGGGGGGGGGGGGGGGGTAACAAATACACTGGGTATGTGTGTGATATTGGTGTGAAGTTTTAACTAGACATGGGTCACACTTTACCAGCTAAAGCATGACAAAAAATGGTCCAGCCACCACACCACAGCACACACACACACACACAACATACAAGAGCTAATTTATAGGCACCTTCTAAAAGGACCTGCCAGTAGCTAGAATGGATAAAAAATAAAGAACTTTATTGATATGCACAAGGGTTTCATAAATAGCTAGCTATTTTTATATTTATTAGGGAGAAAGTAAATGAGCTACTCCATTGTTGAAGAGTTTGAGAAGCAGCGCAGGTACCAACAACACTAGTATAAAATTATTCAACATTTGCTCAGTCTGAGTACAGAGAGAAAAACCAGATGGCCCAAAATTTGATGGCCATCTGGTTTAATTTTTTTTCTTCGGACCACATTTTAAGCAAACAAACAGGTAAAGATCGTTCATTGCAATCAATGGGGTAAAGATCGTCACCAGACGACTTGCTTATCCTCCTGCCTATTACATTAGCTTATCTCTGATCTCATCAATGTTGAAAATTTTCTTTAGGGCAAGAAGTACAGTTGAGAGGAATTCATAATTCATAATGAACCTGAAGAGCTGAGCAAATGTCCAGAGTCCTGGTATGGGGAGAGTAAGTGGCATAATGAAGCATTAAAAAATGAACATGGAAATTCCATTTTTTAGAAACTTAGACTACTATGAGTAATTCTGGTTAGCTTAGTATACTCTTCTATTGGCTATGCATTCATGCTATAGGAGTAATCATTCACTGTGGCTATTTACATTTTCTTTTATAGACGGTTTTTGCTGTATGCCACTTGGTTAAAACAAATGGGAGCTCTTTTAGCTACCCAACGTGCGCACTTAAGGAATTGTTTCTGTTAAGTGTATTTTTCACTTACAATATCTATTTGGTCTTTCCTGACATGTGCTTCAGTCACATGCTAAGTAAGAGCAAAACAATTATCAAGTTCTGACCATTCATAAAACTAGATTGACTGAAAGGGGTCAAAAGAAAAGCAAAGGTAAAATGTGAAAACATCTCTTGTTGCCAGAGAATCGAGCCCAGGACCCCTGGCTTTAGCCATCAGTGCTCTAGCCACTGAGCTACAACAACCCACGACCTCCACATTTTACCTTTATACTGTTGAGTAGTACTGGTTGCTGTAGTCAAGTGAGAAAGGTTCGAGAGCAAAACATTTATGCTTTATGCTATACATGTACTGATGGTGGCCATAAGCTGGTGGGGCCATGGCCCCCACATATTTCCTTTAAGGTTGTACTGGAATACTCATGTCATCCCCAGTGGTTCAAAACTTTGGGTTGGGTGTCACTATGCTTAGGGGGTTTTGAGCTAAGCTGTGTGCTCTATTAACAATTCTGTATTTGTAAGTTGTAGATCATTTTAATGTCTGTGCCATCTGCAACATCTATAATATGTTTATTGTTATTATTATCATCATCATTATTATTATTATTATTATTATTATTGTTATTATTATAGTCAAACAAACTCTTAATATGTATGGTAAAAATGTATAAATAAATAATAAATGAATAAATAAGCAAGTAAATAAATAAATAAATGTCTAATTGTTCAATATTCTAATTCTAAAACAAAATTTACACTTCCAGTACATTGACGCAAACTGGGTCAAAATTCAAATCAGGCAAGGTTGCAGTGCAGCAGTATTTCCCAATCCTCATCTCTGAGCCTAAATTCCCGGCATGTAGGCGAACAATCTGTCTGCCTCGGGTGACATAAGCATCTCCCACAACAGTTCCATTTGGCCAAAGAAAGTCTGCCTTCACATTGTTTTCGTATACAGTGCAACACCTCCTGTCTGGGACTATGCAGAGTAGAGCGCTGTTGTTATGGCCTAAAGAATCGTGAGTGATGTTTGTGTTGTTACCAAGGACTTCGCCACGCAGCATGAGCATCAAATCTATGGAGACATACATGTAGGCACAATGCACACATGCACACACACAAACATACACACATATAGCACACACTGAGCTACTGCTGTATTATAGAGTCTACAAAAGGGAAGAAGCATTGGATTTGATCATGTTGCATTTTATCCCCTATCTGCTTCTAGCTCTGTAAACACAAAGTTTACCAGAGAGAGTTCTTCACAAACATCGTATAATTCCCCTATTACTGAAAGTGTATGTGAATGGTGCTAGGGTTAGAGAGCTTTTGGGTAAGTCTCCATAGTGTAAAATTATGAAAAGGAAGTGCTGCTAAATTAACCCCCTGTCAAACTCTTCCCAGAATTCTGTATTACTTTTTTTTTTTTTTAAATGCATCACAAAAAGCAGCTGGTATGCTTACTATATACACTAAAAGGCACAAGTAATGAAGAAGCAGTGGGCGATTGTGATGGGCTAAAGATTTCTTCAGTGATACTAGGAATAATACAATGAATTTCATTTCACTAGATATCGGCCACCAAGGGAATTGCCAATGGAACCAAATTCCTATGCAAGCATCAGAATCGGGGCGTGTGGCTGTAAGCCTTTCTCTTAACTCATTTCTTCCACTAACTGAAAAGTCCCTCGTTTCCACAACACTGTGACTTGGTCACAACATAACTCTCAAGGGCAAACCAATTTAATAAACATTTGTAATTTTGCTACAGGTACGACCAATGATCTCATTCTTCTCTGTGGATGATGGATGAGCTAAAGAGAGCAAATAGTCTCCAGTTGGAATACATAAAGCCATACACACATGCTACGGGACTTTCCTTCCAGGTTGTGAACTCTCGGTGTAAATACTTTGGGCGGTGTAGTGATTAACACTTCCGCTATAGTTCCAAGCTTCAATTACCTGTTAAGAAAACAAGAGAACAAACAGTCTTGTAGGAGAGTCCCTAATTCCTTCCTCCAATTTAACACGCAATTTGTCCAAGATATTTCCGTATATGGAGATTTATGGGTAAGGCGGAAACAAATTTCCCCTTGTTAACCGATAGCTATAGCTTTCCAAATGGATGCATGCCAACAAAAGTGTTATATCGGGTGGAACACACTTTTGAAGGAGCAGCAATATCACAAATGGTCAAATATGTTATAGAAAGGCCTTGATGGAACTCGGGGAAAAGTTTAATTGTGGGACCCAATGGGAATACAAATGTTAAACTCATGAGTATTTAATAGCTTAGCTATACAAATTAAGCAAAGCAATACTTTCTATTCTGGACTAGACCTGATGGTGTACTTAGTTAAACTGTCTTGTAAGTGCACAAATTGTCTAAAAACAACAACAAGTAGGTGTGGTTTAGTTAAAAAAGAGGTTCACACACACACACACACACACACACACTTCAAATTGCTACCACCCACCATTTCATCAGCCTAATTTCTTAATTACCTGGTATTTGGACAGAGCTTCCAATACAATGAGGATTAGTGGTGGTTGCTTCTTCCGGTGAAGCCGTCGTTGCTATAGCTAAAAATAAAAACACAGAAAAGTAACAAGCATAACAAAAAGCTGATAAAATAATTGTAATCTTATTCCAGTTACTTAATGCTTCTTTATCTTACGTTTTGACACCAGTAGTCTGAATTTCCTGTAAATTGATAAAGCTAGATATCCCTCTGAGTCTGCCAGGCTTAGTTCCAGTTCATAGTCTCCTGCATCAGCCTCTCCCACATTCTCTAACATGAGTTTGAAGTCAAACTTATCCTCCATCTGTGAGACCACTCCCACTCGACTGTTGTTCATGCATTTGTACTGCGTCAAAACTCCAAAGTTGCCACAGAAGTATACACTTTTGCCGTTCTTCTTCAGTATCAGGTAACGTATTTCCTGCTTCCTTCCACAGTTGCCACCATCTCTATAAGCCACTTGAGTATCAAACACTACAGAGCTGTTAATCTCAGCTTGTAATTGCTGAGTCAAGGTGCAATTTTTGCCATTTGTTGCTTCAGGACAAGAGTGAAAGTAAGCATGTCCTAAAAGAAACAAAAGACACAAAAACAATCTTATTAAGTTTGATCAAGATATATAATATAATATAAATATAATATATACAATATAATATCATGTTTAGTTATATACCTGCTACAAATAAGAATGTTTCTATCTTCTCTTGATGTCCACTATTATCCGGTTGTCCAGCAGAGCATATGTAGGCACCTTCATGGCTCTGGTTGACATTGTTTAGAGAGAGGATATAATTGTTCTGATTTGGAATAAGCTCGGAATGAGTGGAAGTAGAATTGGCGAATGTCCACGAGAGGCTCTGGGCATCGTTTAAATAAGGACAGGAAAGGGACACCGATGACTGAAGGGCAGTGCCCATTACCTTTCCCACTCTCTCTAATTACATGACAATAAATTTTCAGTGACGCAAGCCATACAAACCAATAATATTGGCTAGCACATGGCTATTACCAATGCTACAAATGAAAAATTAATGAACAAAAGAGTAATAAACAAATAGAAAACTACTAAGCGGGATTTATACTCCTCGTTGATAGTATGAGTGTAGCAGTTAGCTACAGACAGTGTAATTGCTACTGGCTAATAGTGGAATAGTAGCTACTAACTTAAATTTGGATTTTTGCTATATTATGAGTTGTACATTGACCAGCTTGCACTAAAACTTAAAAGAAAATCTATGCTAACTATATATATATCTTCACATAAGTTGCATAAAATAGAGAACAAGGAACTGGACAAAATATAACACTTTTTTAAAATGCAAACTTTCTTCACAGTAATGTGATGTTCTCACCTCTGCATACTATTTTGTGCCTGAGCTGACATCTCAATTCGTAGTCTTCACAAATATCCGACCCTTGGGCAGAGAGAAGTAGATTCACCAGTGCTAGTGCAAGTATGGTGCTGGTTGCCATCGCAATGTCACAATGGTGAAAAGTTGTAGCTCTTGTTGGAGTGTTCTAGGAATGAGAGATGAGCACTGGTTCAATAAACGATTCTTTTATATGCAGTAGCTAGACTGGGGGTAATACCCACAAAAAAAAATGCCAGGAAATGATTGTATTGAATTCATAAGCCAATGATGACACTTGTCTCTCTTGTTGCCACAGAATAGCTACAAAAGGTTAGTCTGAAGCTTTATAGTTTTCTTGTATACATCTTACTAGCTAGCTAGCTGTAAGAAATAGCTACTTGTTAATGATTTTTTCTTGCTTTTGCTTTTGTTTTTGATAAACTTTAGCTAAGTAAAGCAGGCAATAATTGACACAAATGTCTATATGAATAGTTGTGTTTTATCACCAATTCATTGGAAAGCTGAAATGAATAATATAAGTATTCCTTTATTCTATAGCCTGCCCTCGTCCATTTTCCTCGAGATCGCAACGTAGCGGTCGTCGTTCATTCAGCCTCCGTAATCTTGCGCAATATCCAAAGAGGTAAAAAAGATCAGCTATAGCTACAACTGGTAAAAAAAAGACAATAACTATACAGAAAGTTCAGACTACACCGTCCAGGGAAGTGGGGTATGGTGGGGAGACGGTGGAGCCACAGGGATGCATTGCCCCGCCATAAAGCTACTGCCACGCGGGCCAAACAGGTGACTGGTAGTGGGTGGAGTCAGAGGTGCCGCAGCGATTCTCAATGGCCCTGCTGATGTAGTTGGGCGGAGCCTGACCTCTGGTCGGGCTCCGCCCAACTACTGCTGATGTTGGTGATGATACGGATGGTGTCCTCAGCCAGCCCACCTATAAGCACCACCAGAGGGACGAAGTCCGTCCGGGAAGAGCGGCAAGCTGAGAGGTTGGCTGCAAGCTTTCTCTGCACACCAACTTGGAGGACATGGCCAGGTGTTTGGGCAGCCTGAGCGATGGTGAGCTCCTGTAGCGGGCTGATGACGAGCACATATCCAAGCCTTTTAGAGCCCTATTGTTGTTACAAAGAAAAAAAATCTTGGACGGTCAGCTGAGAGCCCCAGGAACAGTTCGAACAGCAATTATCAAACTCATCAATAAGTGCCCAACCTAAAAGATTATAGATAGCAACAGCTGTAGGAACAATTAAAGAAGTTAAAGCACTTTTATCAGACAGAGCATTGTTTTAGCAATCTGCTTTTTGTGACAGACTTCATTGCAATTAGAAAGCGGGAAGGACAGCTGAAAAATATCTTTATTTAGCCGATTCACACTTCATTAATTAATGTGGACAATGCACCAATCTTTACTTAGCTAGTGTTGAGTAAATATAAAGGAAACACATTGTGAATTTATATTTCTAATTTTAATGCTACTAAGCTAAAAATATTAAATTACCAGGAATAATTAAAGTAGCAATGAAAATCTACGACATTAAATATAAAGTAGCTTATAGATAGATACCCAGTCATTGTAGCTAGCTAGTTAGCTGAAACAATATGGACACTTATCTATATATACATAATTGAAATAGATTTGATCGGTTAAAAGCAAGCAGAAAAGTAGCTCCATATTATGCAATATAACGCTCACTATTTGAACGGCAGGATGCAAACAGTGTTACAAAGAATAATATAATCTGTAGCTATATTAAGTAAACATATTCATACTTACAAATATCATAGAACAAAAAAAAAAAAGCAAGCAAAAAAAAAAAATAAAATAAAAAAAGTTCACTATTCTAGAACTGGTACACATTGTTAAGAAATATTTACACTCGTGTATATGTGCAGTGCTTTGCAAAGCCATTGTTTAGGTTTCAGAAGAAGAGTTCATCCCAGCCTTTGGTAGGTGCCCAGCTGGTTCTTGCACACTGGACAGTGATGGGTCACATCCTTGAATGCGTTAACCAGAAGGGGAATGAAAAAGCACCTGCATAAGATATTTATTAGCTATAAAATCATGCTATGAAGACTGCTACAAAAAGAACAAAGAAAACAAACAAACATGTTGATGCAATCACTTAGAGGAACACAGTAATGACTATCAAATAGACTATAACTTAAAAGCATGAAGCTAACTTCTCAAATCTTCAATAGCATAAAGATGTTATAGATGAAAATAATGGAAACATTCCTTCATATTAACACATTACATACATTCTCTCTTATATTCATTAAATTCATTATTTTTTTTATTCCAACTCTTAATATTTGAGCTTAATTCCAAGGTGGAATTGCCTTGTCTCATGATAGGAAATTGAAATGATGAAGACTATTTTCTAAAGCCAACATAACTGATTTTTAAATATATTTGTTCAGATATTGTTTGAGAAGTCTAATAGTAGCTACTAGTAGCTATTTGGCACCTAAGTCTACTCTTCAAACAACTTCAATTTAGCTACTCCCAACTCACAGCCAAAAACCCAGCAGGAACAGGAGGCCCACAATGAGCCATGCCAGGAGACCAGGGGAGTGCTCCAGATAGGACGTGACTCTGTTGTTGCAGTATGGACACTGCACCTCTACTGGATCCGCTCCATAACGCACACAGTGGACAGCAGCCACCTAGGGTTTGTGCGTGTGCAAGTTGGCAAGACCGATTCTTATACACACAGCACTATTGATGAAATCAATACAGATGTCACTGAATTGATAGCTAAGCATAGCTATATTATGATAGGGCTCTATTTCGTGTCAGTGTTGTTCAATTAAAGCCTGATGCATCGTAATAGAATTACTGAATGTTATTCAACCTTATGGGGCATAACGATAATCCTGTTAAGTTTATGTACTTGCTTGTTTTGGTACTACTCAGCAATAAAATAAACACTAAGTTACAGGCACACAACAGCTATAACAAAATACAATCATTAATTTAATCAATTGCAAATGCTAACACAATCGTACCCATTCGTGCTTTAACTCTAATTTCTAAGAAAATTAGTCGCCAAACATTGTAAGGTCACTCTCCTCATTTGGTAATGCCATTGTGATTTCTGAAGAAGTCTTTACATGTACTAATCTAGATACACAACTGCTAGTAGTGGTGAGGGAGGGAGAGGCTGTGACATAACAATATTCATAGATTCACCCATAACCAACTTATCACTGGCTGAAGCTGGTAGTGGATAACTTCACAATATTGCATGGATGGTCAGTGAGTGAGAAGGTTGCAGCTGGTAGCAGTCTTTAACAATTCTAATTGTAGCTTAGGCTTTGATAAACTTGTTATATTCATTCATCAGTATGTTATTTCAAGTAAGCAGAAAAGACAATGGAAGAGACCGTTGCTATCGCTATATAATATTTATATGATTCAATGATAGACTGGATAAACAATATTAACACCTTAGATATATTCTCTCTCTTCATACCATTATTCCGTTATTTAATAATAGTGCCTAAACTACTCACATATACCATGTGTCGACCCCAGGATGTGTTAACTTGCAGTTTGAACCAAGTTTGGAATGTTGACATAACCCTACACTAATAACAAACAGCATGCTGTTGCATGATTTCATTGGCTCCTTTCAAAACTGACCTTGTTTTTTTTTTACCTTAAAAAATTATATTGCCATCTCATGTGGAGGTGTAATAATTAACTGTCATTGTTTGGACTGTATTACTCTAAGTAGCTGCATATGGGCACAGCACGTGTGCTAGTGATATTTGATTCTAGGGGAATTTACATTATGGCAGTCTGGCAGGATGTTACTAAGCAAAAATTATCGAGCAAAGACTCCAGCAATACCTCATCACAATGGATTACATCACTGTCTATTGCACGAGCGCCCCCTCATGTTTCTAACCAGAAATGTTATTTGAACCAAACACTTTACTATACATGATCCAAGATAGGATAGACCTTGCGTGTCCTGAAGGGGGAGGTAGGGGAGGATAAAAGGCAGCATTTGTGTATGTCACCAATTGAAGTACTTATTGTAAGGGGCAAGTGGTAATTATTGTCCTAGTTTTAGTTGGGAATTAACTCTACATTCTAGTCTTCTTCCTATCAGCTAATTCATTAAAGAAGTAACAAATGAACATAAATGATACATGCATATTATAATACTTATGGCACAAGTCACTGTACAATATGGGGAGATATTTCAAGAACACACATAAGTATTTTCACAAGCTGAAGGTGAGTGCATACAAGTGTGGGAATGAAATGTCATCCCCATATTGTACGACAAGTATAATAAAATGTACATCGGATATTTTTTTACAAAATAGTAAAACCCTCGTCGCTCAAAGGTAACTCTGCCATAAATATAAAAATACAGTTGTCCAGAACTACAGAGGCACATTAGAGTGTTCAATATGAGAAAATATTGATGCTCCCGTGATGCGGAAATAGTCAAGGAAAATATCTACATAAGTTACAATAAATAAACATTCAATATATATATATAATATATATTATATATATAATGAATATTGCACAATGGTCCAAATATTTTGTGCTATATGTTTTTTTTGCTGTTTTATTTATTTATTATTATTATTTAACATAAAAACACCTCAAGTTACAATTATGGACATTTTGCATGAGCAGATCACAAATATCCTTTGTAACATACAATATTTCTGTGGTTTAGTCTACAACTACAATTTTCATCACTGCCTGATCCAATTGGCTGAAGCTGCCAATGGCAAAACTTCTTCGTCTCCTCTCGTATAGGCGTCTTGGTATACTTTCATTCCCTGATTTAGCCTTCTAAAAACATTCAGTGATTTTCTACAAGGTAATGTTTTAGAGCCTTCTTTCATTGTTGTGTTGTCTCACCTATGTAGCTTAAGTAATTAATGTGAAGATTTTTCTCTTCTTCCTGTATACCCTCTCCTCTCTGTAAATACAAGCCCCTTACAATTCTTCTCTTAATAGGAAATAAAGTGAAAGTAGCTTTAAGTGTGTGCAGGCATTCTGTAGAGGCAAAGCATCTCTTTAACAAGCTAACCAGAAATGGTAACACATACATGGTTTATCCTTTTTCACTTCAATGGTAAAACATGGCAGGCACGTATTATTTTATACAACTTTTTTGTCTTTACTATGTAAATGGTGACATCAACATCCCTACAATATAGATTTAACTGGAGCTGAATTCACTGCTATCTCTTCAAAGAATTCCTTGTCACAAAGCTGGCCACTACAGAAACCAGAGATCTTGTTGCTTCCACTTCTTTCTTCACAACATTTTTTTCATTGCAGTTGATTTGAGAAAGACTTGTAGATATCCTCAAGTAATAATCATGTTGTAATAGCAGTCTCTTTAAGTGTGGCCGCACATAGCAACGCGCACAGCCTGTAGATCCGGACATTAATTTATTCCCCGCCAATACCCCACCATTCGATAATATGCGAACAGAAACAATCGCGCAGTAGTAGCAGAAGTATACTTTGCGAAGTTGTGGTGTTTTAGTTTAGCTTCTTGTTGTCTCGTAGCCGTTTACAGCAACTCTCCATACGTCGTCAGAACTCACGAGGCAAGGTGCACCAGGCTGCCTCTCCAAGCTCTGCGCACCTGAACTCAAGCGGATGGATCCAGCAGGCTTGATTTCTGAGGAGCGAAGATTTCCCAAGCTGCGCAGACCTAATACCTTCACCTCGGACTATCTCCAAGAAACTACTCTTTCTTCTGACTCTCTTGCTATTGTTATATTGATGTTTGTTTACTCTTGGTATAGGCGGGCTCATTTTAGAACCAATACAAACTAATTGAAAAAATTGCTCGTGTACAAGGAATACGAGACATGGGGGCGAGGCTATTTCTTAAGCATTGTGAGTGGAATTAAAGTTCCAAATTTTTTCTTGGAATCTAATAATGAGAACGACAAAACATTTTTACACACGGGTAAACCTAAAAAAAATGAACTGCACCACAATGAGAATTTTCAATATCTTAAAAATTGCGAATAAATCATAAAATAATATTGAAATGGAAAAGAACTCGTCTTGCAGTAGAGTATCGGCCTGGCTAGTAGTGCACCAAATTGCGGAGCTTCAACTTAACAGCCCCGATATTTCTTCCGGATTCGCTCTAAAATTAGTGAGCAGCACTTTCGGCAGGTACTTTGTCCTTGTGTTGTAGTGGAGAAGCCCCTGTAAGTATACAATAGTAGTAATCGTGCATAGCGACCATCAACAAAAAATTGCGTTGGCGGTGTGCGGCCACCCTTAACCACAAATACTGCCTAGTCTATGGGAGCACAAGTCAAAGGATAAGACATCTAAACACACCACATTTCATCAGATTTCATTCAAATGTGTATGCATGAAAGGTGTCAAAATTGTTTCAAGGTATGATTGTGTCTTAGAAATTTAGAAAATGACATAGCACATATTATACAAATGCTTCACAAAACCTATCCTGTGAATAGACATCCTCAAATAACCTCAACCAAGCAGCAACAAAATCATAATTATAGTCTGTAATTTCAAACCAGTAAAACAAACAAACTAAGCATTAGTACGTCACATAGTTACTATTTAAAGATCAGAGAGCTCCACTGTGCACAGTAGAAGATGACCTGGCCAGAGGAAATCAGATGCCTCCATGTACACAGCGCCAGGATGTGCCCTATTTACCAGGCTTGACATACCCGCCTATTTACTGGGTTGCATCCTACCATTGTTGTGGCTAGAACTAAGGATGCCATTTCAAAACAGCACTCTACAGTTGGCAGTACAGGAACGCTGGAAATCCTGAGTGACTGCACACAACCTTACTTGGCGAAGGCAATGGTAAACTTTGACTCAGACAATGATGTAAAATGGTTCTAATCTGAATAAGTGATGAATACAGAATCCAGCTAACAGGAGCATGAATCACTGGTTTCAATGAGCACCAGATTACAATATTACACCATTGGTAAGGGGCACTTGTGCACTGATTGGCTGGAAACAGTACCGTGAGTGGGCGGGCAGTGACCCTGGTGGAACAGCAAAGAACTGGCAAGAACTCATGAACACTAAAGTGACATTTAGGGACACAGCAAGAAATCCCAAATATGTACCACATTTTTTTCTCCCACAATTTTTTCTACCTCACTGTATATTTAAGTCCTGAACCACTTGTAGTATGTGCGTCAGGATCCCAAGTCACTCATTCCCATTCCACAACACCCTCCTCTACGAAACCCAGTCCTGACAAGAGTCACTTACCGCTGGCTGGTTCACCACAACTGTGGTGGCGGAAGACTGCTGCTGCTGAGGGGGTGGGGGCTGACTCGGCACTTGCTGATACCCTGGCTGCTGAGGGGGTGGGGGCTGACTCGGCACTTGCTGATACCCTGGCTGCTGCTGGTGGAATCCCGCATAATATCCGGGCTGCTGGGCTTGGGCAGGTCCCATATTGGGAGGAGCCGGAGCGTAGCCGGGATTCTGCTTGGGGGGAGGGGTGTTATGGTAAGCAGGAGGAGGATCAGACATGGTTCGCTGGTGGAAAGAGGAGTGGCAGTTGTATGATTAGTGAGAGGGGCTGCAGTTAAATACAAGTATCGCATATAAAGGGAAGGTTGGGATTATAGTAACACATTTTTTGCCATTGTTTATCAGCAAGGAAAAAATAACATGCTTGATATCACTACCATAGTTCTAGTACGTCCTTCTACTCACCTGGTCTCTTGATATTAAACAAATTAAAACTTTTTGTTTAGTACAGACAACAGCAAATGTTGCTTCATACTCACCATTAATATATATACACATACACACACACACGTATATATAAGTATATATATGCACACACACACACACACACAAAGATACACGTAAAACATTTACATTACATCACATTACAACACCACATAAACTTATTTTAATAAATGTTCATAATTTTGGCTTAAGTATTAATCTTCAACTCCATCTCCAACCCCCCCCCCCCCCCCCCCCCCCGCCCCCCTCTCCCTCCCCCTCCCACCCCCATCATCATTAGTTGTATAAGCTGTATTGAATAAAATGTTCTTTTAGAAATAACAAGGACAATGTCTCAAAATTATTGCTTGGAATGGCCAAGAATAGACGCAAATAATAACAGTGAAACAAAGTGATACTGAATCTTGGAGTTCTCAGCAGAAGGACGCGCTATTGTAATTAACAAATAAAAATCTAATTAAAAAACACTATGAGGCTTCAAGACACGGCATTGTGTTAGATTGGCAGGATAGAATCTCTGGTTGCCAGGGCACTGACTACCGTCTGATGTTGACGTCAATAACATACTTCTAGTCCGTGGTCAGAATACGGAAGTACTAGTAAGTTAGAACTGCAACCCTTGTCCTCCATGAACTCACACATATACACACACATCTACGCGGAGTAACTCAAACATTTATCACACGAAATCATCATAAAAACAAAACAAAACAAAACAAAAGATGAAAACTGAAACATGTAATTACTAGTGACAAAAAATGCTTGCCAGAGGCTTTTCAATTGGTATGGAAATCTTATTGGTCATGTAATGGGTAAGTGGGCACAGCTCGTGTTTGAAATCCATCCATGAAGCCTGACAACTATCTGTAGTGGTACCCCTACCACAACTTGTGGTAAACACACACACACACACACATAAATAATACAAACACACAACTTCTCTGGTTTCTTATCTATGATATATCAATGCTTTCCAATCATTCATGACTGGCTATTTACTAAAGTAGCAGTGTTACAGCAGATTATCCAATAGGCACCATTCTAGTGGAGTAGAGGAGTAGCACATAACGTGGAGTAGCAGATAACGTTGATCATTCTTTGAGATGACTCTGCCTTCACACTATGTGTAAGTGTAATGCTTTGTGTAGTAAATCATTTGAATCAGTCCGTTTCATAATTTCTACGCCCAGTCATAATTTATTTTTATTTTTTAAGCAGACTGATAGTTATAGCTACAGTTAATGCCTCCATATGTAAAAGTATGTTAAAAAATCTGTGGTGGAATTAAAATCTGAAGTTATTACGTACAAACTCACAAATATAACTAAATCACACGGCAAATTTAGTAATTCTAAACTCCAATTAATGCCCACCCGCACCTCAACTTTAACCTATCTCATACGATAGCCCGAAACTAATAACGCATGCAATTCCATCTCCACCAATCACATGACTGATTCAGTTAGTTGATTATCCAAACAGTGACCGTCAGATGACACAAACAGTTTATCTTTCAAATCCCCAGGGTCTTTTCCCACATCCTACTACATAAACTAGAGTCTGCTGTATTCAAGTGTTAAGTAAGAATGGAACCTTAATGCAAACTGATACGGTCATTAGAAACTTGATTCGAAAGTGGATGCAAGTCTGTTGACCTTTACCCACATTCCGCAAAGAGAGAAGTTATCCAGACAAGGAGGTGAGGCCACTTATAAGGAACTGGCTAGGACAATTACCAAATATGGCCATTAAATGATATCAAGAAGGCATTACAAGAGTTGGCTCTAGGCAACATCCTGGAAGTGTGAAGTAAGGAAGGAAGTATTTGTTAGCTACGTACCTGAAGTGACGAAGTGACAGAGAATGAGCCAATTGGAATGTACTTCCATCTGTGTAACAACACGCTTACATGGTAATGAATAGAACAGTGGGTATGACATCATTGGTAAATTCCCTCTCGTTTCAAACACTTTTTTCTAATTAGGATATAATTCACGACTCCCCAAGCAAGAATCCTTTTGGCTAGCAAAGTGACTTCAACAGGGAAAACATAACATCGTATTGTTTTATTTCAGGTCATCCAAGAAGCATGCCAGTGGCCCACGGGATCATTGACTGACACCCAGGATGTCCCATCATATGCTCAGAGCTTGCAAATTTTAAAAGCATGTTTCCCAAGTCCTGCGTTCTCTCTCTAGGGCTTTTTTTTTAGTGGTGTCACACCACCTGGTTTGCACAATGCACCACTTGGATACTTGTATAAAGACATGCACCAGTTGGTATAATTGTTGTTTCATTCTTTCCTTTTCACTAACACATGCATCATATTTTTTTTGCACCGCTTGGATTGAAAATCCTAGAGAGAACACTGCCCAAGTCTCTTCTGAGCTCATCCGATGACATGAACAATGAGACATGTCCACCTCAGTGGGCGGAGAGAACTGGATATGCCCATGGGCAACTGAGGGGAAAAAAAATGCATGCTAGTAAATCGTCTTTCCCTGCACTACATTGCAAAGTGTGTATAAACCAACACTTGTTTATGAAGTTCAACTAAGTGGTTGCCGTGGGTTGATAACACCAAGTGCCATACTAACCACAGCTGCTGGACAACATACTAAACAGAACAAAGATGGCACTTGAAAAATAAAGTACATGTATAGAGAACAGATACACAGCAGAGTTGTGACAAGAAACACAAAGAAAGCACTCCCAAACTAACATGTGTGATCGGGAACGTTGACCTGAGCATACATCAACAGTAAATAAGAAATGACAAAACACAAAACATTGTCAGTGCCAAGAATGCAATGCTACCCAACCAACTGTGATATTGGGGAATTCTAAATCTATAACCATCTGCTGCAGTGTATAATCACAACTGGTGCTACGCCTCATAGCCACAATCATGCCACAAAAATAGGGCGGGTTGGCCGGGGGATTTTTTTTTTGTATCCAGACAAAACACTAATAGAGATGTGAGCATGAATGTGAAGATAATGAAGCAGATGTATGACATGACGTTCTGGATGACTTGGTCAAGCTGCCTCGTCGTCAAGCAAAGAATTTAGCCACTTTATTTTAAGTTATCAATTTCAGTACACGAGAGAGGACAACAGAATTTGCCATAAATTAATTTCATATACTGACTCACTCTTACTCGTTCACATGCCTTTGGAAATCCTTTACCAGATACCATTAGCAGCTAGCTATCCACTTGTAGCTATCACTGTTCTGATACACATGATAAACTCACTTCTAGCAAAGGAGTGGTATTCAAATTCTTTTGGAATGAGTGGTGTATGGAGAGAGTCAGTTATTACTCTTAAATACACTCAACCCTTTATTATCCGAGCATCTCGGGACCTGAGGGTGCCCGTGTCTCAGAAATGGCCGTTACTCTGGGAAAGACCATAGTTTTCTCTAACATATTGAGACAATCCTTTCCAGGAAGTTCCAAACAAGCAAGCGCAGTCCTCTTTAGCTTGCACCCCTCAGTAAACTTCTCTACAACTCCCTGTAACTAGAAATAACTTGCCTGCACTTCTGAAATCAGTAATAGTTGCCAAAGTAGCAAAGTCGCATGGTAAGAATAGATAAATTCCGTGCCTAACCGGTTTCCTGTAATAGAAGCATCCCCGGATGAGTGTAGTTAACATAATTAGCTGGCAAAGCTGTCATTGTCAAACTTAATTAGCACATGTGTTACACTCCGCTAAATTTCTGAGTAGTCTTTAAATTTCTTTACACAACTTCCTCAATAAATCCTTACACTAATACTATAAAACTTGCATTTTGGCTTCAGCTACGGCACAGCATGTCAAAGTGTACTACCTGATCAGTACAGTATATTTAATGGGTTATTGGAAACGAGCCAAGTGACACTAGACACAAGACATAATACGCATTCAATCCAATCATTTACATGTTTGATGCTGCTGAAAGCCGAATATAATTTAGTATGCCGCAAAAGTAAAGTCCTATTTTCACTAAGTACCCTCTAACAAGTCTCACTCAAATCAATCAATATTCTTCTACCATAAGCGAATCACTTACTTGGTGACTAGAGAGCAGCATAAACAGATTACAAATACTTGCAGTTTTCACACTTCATGTCTTACACAATTAGAAGGTAAAGGGTTATCAAACGATTTTAAGGTTTAAAGCGACTCCTTGCTAGTGAAACCTTGAGGCAGCCTTTGAACAACGAACAAATCCACTCCCAGCTCACTCAACTGTCTCAGAAAGTTTGGATAAGTTAAAAAAAATAAAAAAATAAAATAATAATTGACTTGTGTGCATTTGCTGTTGTAGATGTTCTTGTTATTTTTATTAGTATGTACACAAAACTGAGTCTTCAAGTGAATCGAAATTGAAAGTTTACACCCATAGATCCAGGCTGTCCTACAAGTAAGATACAAGTTGTGTCTGCCTTTTACAAGCAAGATACAGATTGTGTTAAGCCATGGGACTTTCGGAGGGAGGGAGGGGGGGGAGGAAGGGGGGGGGGGGAGTTAATTAAATGGACATTTTCAGGAAATTATATGAAAAATAAAATGGACAGAAAATATTATTGGGGTAAGTTCATTGTCAGAAGGGTCACAATTAGAGGGAGGAGGGGTTGAATTGATTGCAGGGAGGACACTTCCAGTCTGCAAGTAGTGAGGATAAGTAGTGAGGATAAGGAGACATGGTGTGATCAAGGTAGTCCATGATGAAAAGTTAAGTACATTGAGACCTGGTCATTTAAATCATACAACCACTCTCTTTGAAAGTGTTTACATTTGTATGGCGCCATTGTGAAGTACACACTCATCCATAGGCATATACTCACACACATGCAAACACACACTGTGTTGGGAATACAAACACAATTTCTGGGAAGCATCAATGTAAAAAACAGCTTTCCCTCCCCTCTCACATACACACAAACTAACCCGACCACAATCACACACACAACATACACACGCACACAACACACACACACTCACAACATACACACTCACTATATACACACACAACATACACATATGCAACACATTCACAACATACACACACACACACACACACACCACTAATCTGTTCACAACATGGTCATCTTCCTGTGTAGTCATTTCTTCCACAAGGACACTTGGCATAACACAACATAGTATACTGGTATATTGAGTATGGTAATGGTTCATAAAAACAACAACGAGAGAACACTTCCTAAATGCCCCCTCAATCCCATTGAGAGAACATTTTGCTACCGCCTCTTGCACAGGCTATCAAAACATCTATCCATTGGGTTTCCTGGATATGAAGAATAAATCAGATATGGAACAAAATTGGAAGATGAATATACTTGGTCTCACATAATCACTCCCCTCTGATTCCTCTAGTCAAGGTTAATAAAATATTGTAATCATCAAGTATTGTGAACTGCTGTATATCCATTATAAAAACATAAACTAATTTCTCAAAAGGACTTACTGTAAGTTCTTGGGGTGGTGGCTATGGAAGTCAGCCATTTATTGCCCCCGTTCCCCCCCCCCCCCCCCCCCCCCCCCCCCCCCCCCCCCCCCCCAAGTCCAGACTGCTACATATGACAGTCGACAAATAGCTTAAAAACACAATAGAAACTGTACTTGTAACTTACAATGAGTGGTATACACAAATCTATCTTAATATACACCGCTGCGATACATCAGAACCTAACCTGTATTCTAAAAATGAAGGAGCCGGCAGGCGATAAACCACGGCTACTTTCTCGTTGCTTTGTCCGCTTTACAGATAACGGGATTAGGTAAAGTTACAAAATATTACGCTCTCGATTTAATTTGTCGTCGAACTTGTTGCCATCGCGCGTGCGGTCAGACTGGTAACCGCCCAATCGATCGTAGATACCTAACTTAAATAAAAGGCAATGGAGTGTTTCTCAAGAAATGTATACCGATAAAAACAACAAAAAAATAAAACAAAGCAAAAAACAAAACAAAACAACAACAACAACAACAAAAAAAACACAACAAGAACAATCAAGCAAACAATAAAAACATGCAAAAAAGCTGGACAAGTAAACTGCAGCAAAATTGGCAATAATATTGTGCTGACAAATTCATACATTAATATTGTTATAATTTATTGTTGTCTCTGACAAAATTTCATATTTTGATCCTTTCATACTTCCCCAGATGATAGCTGCACACTGGACAAGTGTGGTCTACATCCATCAATGATGGAATGCACAGAGGTATTAAACAACAGCTGCAAGAAAAAAATAAAAGAGAGAAAAGAATGGTCGAGAACATCATAGATAAACAATGAGAGCTAGATATTTCTCCATTAATAATAAATACATGTACTTATTCTAGATTGTTTTTTCCCAGTTTTTCTGATGAATATCTATACCCGTATAAATGTAAGTAGGTATACCAACTTTTTTCTTTAAATTTCAAGTCATAATACAGAATTACAACTCATTTATGTAACACTATGTCTTAGCTAACTTATCACAATTGCTTATAAAATTAATAGCTTCATAGTGGCATATAGCTACATGTATAGATTTAACCAAAAAAAAAAAAAGAAAAAGAAAAAAGAAGGCATGTACATAACACTTTATAATTAGCTAAGTGTACTCTGCTCACAAAATTGGTATGTTTTAGCTTTGAAATTCATTTACAGTAGAACCTCCAAACTGAGAACAATTTGGGACCTGAGCAGCCTGGATAAATAAGAGTTGTTTGCTGATCAATACATTCTATTGGAAGGGGTGAGTGTAAAGTTCCCTATAGGTGATATGGTTGTTAGATTAGAGCATTCAGTGGTTCCATTGTAAACAAGATTACTCACATCCAGAAACCTAGCAATGCAAGAAATCCTACAACAAACCATGTCAGAAGTCCAATAGAATGACTTGTGATACTCAATATACTATTGTGGCACTGTGGACATGTCATTTGAACAGGCTTGTCGGAAAGTGTGATTGCCTTGATCTGCAGTATGAACCAAAATACACAAAACAATAACCACAACAACAATAATGGTAAGTGATGTAGCAATTACTAATCACACCAAATCCTATAGGGTGGCCATTAGGCCCTGCCAGATTATGCCAGCTAGCATTTTTCAGACATTAACCAGCATAGTGGAATTTCTAGAATAAAAAGAATAACAAGTGTCAAGTTGCTGATCATCCTGCTGCGAAGTCCTGATCATGGGCCATTCAATTTCAATAAAATACTAGCTATGATTTATCTTACTATTTGTACTGGTTGAGGTGGAATTGGAGGTCCAGGAGGATAAGAATATTCTGGTGGTCGAGGTGATACCTAAATTATTGTTATTATTATTATTATTATTATTTTATTATCATTATTATTATGATCAAATTAATGAATTATAATAATAATAATAATGACGTAATAAATAGATAATGGTAAATTTATTATTATTATTATTATTATTATTATTATTATTATTATTATTATTATTATTATTATTATTATTATTATTATTATTATCTTCTCACCATTCTATTTAGACTTATGGGCTCCTGTAGCTACAAAACTTTTGTTCCTCCACTGCGTCGTCAGCATGACGCCATGCGTGCATCATTAACCCTCATCGCGCGAGCGTAGCGAGCGAGACACTTACAGGGGTAACACAATTGAAAATTGGGGATGTTTGTTTATTGGCGAGCGAGCGAGAGTGTATTAGGGGTGGATAATGCAAAATCGGGTATATGTTATATGTATGTAGTATGTATGGATGGTACGTATGCCCTTTAAACGCTCGCGCGGGGAACTTTTTTCTCCAAAAAACATGGCCTTTTAGGCTTGCAATCGCGTCAATGTAGTACCTAAAGCAAAACCTAGCCAAGCTTTACTTTATACTTAAGCGCAGAAGTGTGAGAAAATTCCTGCGAAAACGCTTGCTTTTCAAGAAACAAAAAGTTGATTCGACGGTTACTATGGCATTGAAGACCCTATGGCATTGAAGACCCTTTTCCAGATTTAATTCCATATTTGTTAGCTAAATATGCAACTCTGGCCTTTCTTTTTTTGTAGCTAAGAGCTTGTTGTCAACAGTGACTGGTAAATTAAAGTAGCCAGAATGGCTCAAATTTGGTACTACAAAAGTTACCACTGCTCAAGAAAAGGAGGTAAGAAAGTAATTTTGTATTTGTGTGCTAAAATTGATTGTCTTTTGTTTTTGTAGCTGAGAGCTTGTTGTCAAGAATTCGAGGTAACTCAGATAGTCAAAGTAACTTAAATTTGATACTACAGAAGTTATCAATAGGAAATTGAGGAAGTAGTAATTCTTTGGCTAATATAATAAACACTGGCTTATTTTTTAGTTACTGGTAATTGAGATTATCAGGATGGTTGATGTTTGATACTACAAAAGTTACCATTAATCAGGTAAGAGAGTGATTTTGTATTTGTTTGCTGAAATACAATGTCATAACTGCTATTATAGTGTTTGCAAAGTAAGCTAAAACATAGTAACATTTTATGTTACCTAACTATCAGGCTCGCTCGCTATTTGTGCTCAAGCACACCACTAGTAGTATGTATATATGTATGTATGTATGGATGGTACGTATGCCCTTTAAACGCGTGTGCGGGTGCCGTTTTTTTTTCCTAAAAACACGACTTTTGAGGCTTGACCCCACTTTCTTCTGATACTACAGATTTAAGCAAGTCTTACTTGAAACTTGGGCTCCAAATTGTGAGAGAATTCCTGCGAAAACGCTTGTTTTTCAAGTCACAAACAGTTGCTGCGACCGGTTACTAAGGCATTGAAGACCCTTTGCCAGACTTAATTTTCAAAACTTTGCCGTTTTGGGAGACTACGAAGTGCCAATTGTTGGTTGTCAAGACCCACCAGTAGTCAGAATGCCTTAATATTAATGCTAAGGAGGCTACCAATACACGGGGGGAAGCTGAGATAAATAGGTAATTCCATAATTGTTAGCTAAAATTACAAAAATAACTCTGACCACTCTTTTTTTTTTAGTATCTGAGAACTTGTTGTCAAGAGTGACTGGTAAATTCAGATAGTCAGAATGGCTTCAATTTGATACTACAGAAGTTACCACTACTCAAGAATGTGTGGGTAAGAAGGTAATTTTGCATTTGATTGCTAAAATTAATGTCTTTTGTTTTTGTAGCTTTGAACTTGTCAAGAATTACAAGTAATTCAGATAGTCAGAATGGCTTCAATTTGATACTACAGAAAGTACCAATACTCAGGAAATTTAGGTAAGTAGTAACTCCATATTTGTTGTCTGAATTACAAAAATAACACTGACCTATTTTTTTTTGTAGCTGAGAGCTTGTTCAAGAGTTATATTCTGAAACTACAGCATTAAACAAGCCTTACTTTAAACTCAAGCTCTGAAGTATTAGAAAATTCCGGCGAAAACCCTTGTTTTTCAAGACACAAAAAGTTGCCGAGACCGGTTACTATGGCATTGAAGATCCTTTTCCAAACATAATTTCAAAACTTCGCTGTTTTAGGGGGGATACGGAGTGCCGCTTGTTAGTTGTCAAGAGCCATTGTTAGTCAGAATGCCGTAGTATTAATGCTAAGAAAGCTACTACTTCTCGAGGGAAGCTGAGGTAAGTACGCAATTCCATATTTGTTAGCTAAATATGCAAAATTAACTCTGGCCTTTCTTTTTTGTAGCTAAGAGCTTGTCAACAGAGTGACTGGTAAATTCAAATAGTCAGATTGGCTCAAATTTGGTACTACAAAAGTTACCACTGCTCAAGAAAATGAGGTAAGAAAATAATTTTGTATTTGTGTGCTAAAATTGATTGTCTTTTGTATTTGTAGGTGAGAGCTTGTTGTCAAGAATTGACGGTAATTCAGATAGTCAAAGTAACTTAAATTTGATACTACAGAAGTTATCAATACTCAGGAAATTGAGGTAAGTAGTAATTCCATATTTGTTGGCTAAAATTATAAATAATAACACTGGTTTATTTTTTTTATATCGTAGCTGAGAGCTTGTCCAAGAGTTAATGGTATCAGAATGGCAGATGCTTGATACTACAGAAGTTACCATTAATCAGGTAAGAGAGTGATTTTGTATTTGTTTGCTGATATTATGGTGTTTGTATGAACTAAGCTAAAACATAGTAACAATACTGCAGTTTTATGTTACCTAACTATCAGGCTCGCTCGCCATTTGTACTCAAGCACACCACTAGTTTATATATGTGTTTGGACGTAAGTATGTCATTTTGTACTTTGACCTTCTCGTATTTTTGTGTTAGCTCATTGTTCGACCCCGTCCCAAACTTCACTAAACAGAATCCTCCGGTTTAGTGATCATTACCCGTATTATCCTAAAAATTGAATTGTTTATTGCTCTGAATTCTTAGTTAAAACTCAAAAACTTAATGGAGTTCCATTTCTATTTGAGTTAGTGGTGGTGGTAAGTTAATAAGCTATTTGTCACAGTTATAAGCCTACTAAACAGTGTTTGCTTGAAAATTCTTTGTCCACTAGAGTAACTACGAAGGTTAGGTATGTTCAGTTGTGTGAAAGTATTGTGCGTTACAACTATTACACAAAGAAAAAGTTTAAATAACGTGACTTGATTTTGTTGCTTCTTTTTCAATTCAAACAGTTGCGGGAAGCGGTTACCATGGCATTGAATCCCCTTTACTGTATATATGCATCAGCGACCACGCATTGGCTCGCACAACTCTCCGTTATCAACGAATGCTAGCATAACTCTACTGTAGTTCAAAAGAGTCGAAGTTAGTTGAGAAAAAATATATGCAGGAATCGTTTAGTTAATGTGATTAGTGATATAGGAGGAGGCTGAAGATAAAAGGAAGGCTATTTCAGCTGCTCACAGAGGTTTTTAAAAGCTGACCATGTAATGTGAGATGGATGGCAGATTTTTAAAGAAGAAGAGAAGATAGAAATGGACTAAGATGATGAGGAAAATAAGGGAAGGATGAAGAGGAAGATGAAGATAATATAAAAGAAGAGGAGGAGGAGATACATAAGGAAGAAGAACTGAAGACGAATAAGTAGATGATGAGAATGATGCAGGATAAAAGTAGAAGGAGATGATGACAGAATTTGAAAATGAAAATAAGGTGCAGGTGCATCTCTATTTGCAAGATCCAGTATTTCTTTTCACAACATGGTTCAACAGACAATTAAGTTACAGTCTTCTGTGAGGGTCTAAAAAAGTTTAATCGTCTGTTAAATTGTAAGAGGAAAAGCTGCAGATAGAAGCTTATTCTGGTGAATCCAAGTCCATCAACCTGATCCACCTTGATCTGGATGAAGATGAAAAAGAGGATGATAAGGAAGGAAGTAAATGATCAAGATATGCAGAAGAGGAGATGAGATGACAGAATTTGCTGATGAACACCTACAGCAATGCATTAGATGTAGCTGCATCTAATGGCTCAAGCTCAGATTCATCAGAAACAGTCTTAATCTTCAATATTTCTTCTTATGACATGCTTCAATCTTAATAAAAATTTAAGTATCTTTGGACAGACACTCACAGCTTCCTCCAGTCATCAGGAGTCAATGCTTCAGCCCGACATAAATGATATATTGAGGAGGGAAAAGTGAAAACAAGAGAATAATGATGAAGAGCAATATTGTGATTGATTAAAAACCAAAAATGATGATGAGAAAGTAGGTGAAGACAAATACGAAGAAGAGGAGGATAAAGACTATTGATGTAAGCCCTTGATTAAGATAATAGCTCACCTTTTGTGGTATAAAGCAGTGGATGTCACGTTCAAGAGAAAAAATATTTACATGCTTTTTAATTCATTTGCTAGCTATATACATAGCTACTTCGATTATACGTAACTAGTTTTGCGGAAAAGGAATCTAATGTCAAGAATATCAAAGAATTAAAAAAAAAATGTAGATGGATTTGAATGGATCTAAAGCCAAGTGACAAAACTAATAATTTGATTGGCAGAAAATGAGATCAATGTCAGTCAATTCAGTACTCTAAAAAGCTTCTAAGTATGATCCATTTCACTCACTGACAATTATTTAGCTGTTTGGTTGTCATGTTATGATTGAACATTCACAAATAGTAACTAGCTACTGATAATCCAAAATGTTTTGATCTCAAAAGATCTTCATCAATTGGAAACAATGAAAAGCTAAAAAATTTTTCTCCCCGTTTTTCATTATTTCCCATCTGATATAGATCATTTGAGGTGTAAAGATATTTAGCTAATTATCAATATTTTACTATGTATCTTCATAATATTTTAAGTACTAAAAATCACCATGGGCTTTTGTTTAGTTATTCTTCATGCCTTACATAGCCCATTTCACCCATTGACAAGCCTACATAGCTAGCTAAAATGATTCTATACTTTTTAATCGCATAGCCAGCAAAAGCTTTCATGCAATAGCTATCGCTATCAGCTGATATAGCAAAGACTATAAGTTTTGTTAGTTTTTTTTTTTTTTTACATACTGCCAGAATTCTTGTTAGCTATATAGTAACACATCACAATAGCTACACACTGGACATTCTACTTACTTAGCTAGGTAAATTTCACAAAAAACAAAGTTAATTTATTACACTTGCATTCGGTCTTCTGCTGTGCAACTTCAAAAATGCAATTATTAGCTAATTTTGTTGAAACTAAAGAAAAATAATGCTCAAGCTCAACAAAATGTATAGCTAAATCATTTTAATTTAACAGTGAAAAAAAAAAAGGAAATCAATTTCACACAAGTTAACCATTTATGTACCTCTAGCTACTATGTATAGCTAGCTAGTTAATACCAAATTTGCAGTCATCAGTCTTGCAGGCTAAACCTTCAGCCTGCCTTCCCAAAACTGTGGTTGAGGTTCTGGCATAATAAACCAACCATAATCTTTGAATAAGTGTCTCTGCTGTTTCTATGACCCATGAGCAGTTGTCTCTTTGAAATATTTTTCTCTTATGAATCTTTGCATTAATTACAGTTGGCTATAGCTCCAAAGTGTGGGACCGCCCACCTCACAAACCTGTCAGCAGACATGAGAACTTACAGCAAGAACCAAAGCCTTGTTAATTGTTTTCACATGTACTTAATCAGCTATGTATAGAACTGCTACATGCATTACCATTTCAATGTATCATTCATACTCCAACCAGAGGGTGGCTGGCTATATATACCACTTGCTGGTTTCATTCTGGTTGGAGACTTGCTTTCTGTAGTGTGTGAGTGTTGTGCTGTGGGAGTCTAAATCTTTAATCCTCTAAATACTTGAATATTGTTTATTAAAACTTAAGTACAATTATGTGTACAAATATAATATAAATAATAATATATTATTATTATAATAATTATAAGCAGAGCACAAAATTATTTAACATCATCAATTGACTTGGAAGTATGACACAAAATTCATTTCTTAGAGGCATATATCCTCTTGTATTTTCCCAGGTGATGCTTGCAGAGAGGGCAAATGTGCATAACATCTTTCAGTCCATTCAAGCAAAGTGGTATTAGGCAACAGCCGCTAATACCAAACAAAAACAATTATTACATACCTATGCTTAATCCAAACTGGCCACTCACTAACTTCCCCAAACAGGATTGTTTATAAATAAATGAGGTGTTAATATTTTCATCCTATAGGTGTCATTTAACTTTCATTTCCCTTAGGATAAATTATGAAAAAATTTTTTGACTGGCTTTGTGGCTTCCATGTACATACTTATATACTGGAGCATTCAAGCTAAAAATATAAATATTTTGCTAAACAATAAAAAAGAAAAGAAATAAAAAAGCAAAGAAAAAAAAAGGCAAATTAAATTTATATCTTCAGCATGAAGCTAGCATGTTGGCTGTATAAATAGCAACCAACAAATAATATTCACTTACAAGCAAAATCCCAATAAACACAGAAGTACTATAGTTACCCAAGTCAAGGTACCAAAAGAGTAGTCCAGTTTTGACATGATGTCTCTGCCACAGTTAGGACAGGTCATGCAGATAGCTACCTCACTGAAAGGATTTAGTGCTTCATTATTCTGAACCATAAAATATACACAACAAACAAGCATCACCACTGGCTTTTAACAATATCAAAGCAACATTTTAATATAGTACTAAACTTTTTTCAGCCTCAGGAAATATAGCATGTGGTGGATAGGTAGCAATAAGAGGACACATAAGAACTATTATAAATTTTTGTGCATTAAAAGTCGAAAACAATTCGCTAACTATAGCTAACTGAATCTTATGAATAAAAATTTCTGGAAACTTAAATAATTCTCATACCTCACCAAGCCTGACAGACATTGTCATTTCCAACACACTTTATATTAAGTAAAAGCTTCGACTAGTTGGTCCGCTATAAGGCCTCGGCAGCCTTCATCTTACGCAACAAAGCAGGGTTAATCGGGGAGCGAGCGTAGCGAGCGAGACACTTACAGGGGTAAAAATGAAAAAAATCGGGGATGTTTGTTTATTTATTTATTGGCGAGCGAGCGAAGCTAGCGAGACAGTATTAGGGGTGGATAATGCAAAATCGGGTATATGTTATATATAATGTATGTATGTATGGATGGATGGTACGTATGCTCTTTAAACGCGCGCGCGGGGAAAAATTTTCCCCTAAAAACACGGCTATTTAGGCTTCACTCCAGTTTATTCTGAAACTACAGCATTAAGCAAACCTTACTTTATACTTAAGCTCCAAAGTATGAGAAAATTCCTGCTAAAACGCTTGTTTTCAAGACACAAAAAGTTGATTCGACAGGTTACTATGGCATTGAAGACCTTTTCCAGACTTAATTTCAAAACTTCGCCGTTTTATGGGGGATACGGAGTGCCGGTTGTTGGTTGTCAAGAGCCGTTGGTAGTCAGAATGCCGTAGTATTAATGCTATGGAAGCTACTACTTCTCGAGGGAAGCTGAGATAAGTACGCAATTCCATATTTGTTAGCTAAATATGCAAAATTAACTCTGGCCTTTCTTTTTTGTAGCTAAGAGCTTGTCAACAGTGACTGGTAAATTCAAATAGTCAGATTGGCTCAAATTTGGTACTACAAAAGTTACCACTGCTCAAGAAAATGAGGTAAGAAAGTAATTTTGTATTTGTGTGCTAAAATTGATTGTCTTTTGTTTTTGTAGGTGAGAGCTTGTTGTCAAGAATTCAAGGTAATTCAGATGGTCAAAGTAACTTCAATTTGATACTACAGAAGTTATCAATACTCAAGAATGATGTAAGTAGTAATTCCATATTTGTTGGCTAAAATTACAAATAATAACACTGGTTTATTTTTATCGTAGCTGAGAGCTTGTTCAAGAGTTACTGGTGATTGAGATTATCAGAATGGTTGATGTTTGATACTACAAAAGTTGGTAAGAGAGTGATTTTGTATTTGTTTGCTGAAATCAAATATCATAACTGCTATTATAGTGTTTGTATGAAGTAAGCTAAAACATAGTAACATTTTATGTTACCTAACCATCAGGCTCGCTCGCCATTTGTGCTCAAGCACACCACTAGTATATATGTATGTACATGTATGTATGGATGGTACGTATGCTCTTTAAACGCACGCGCGGGGAAATTTTTTCTCCTAAAAACACGGCTATTTAGGCTTGACTCCAGTTTATTCTGAAACTACAGCATTAAGCAAACCTTACTTTATACTTAAGCTCCAAAGTATGAGAAAATTCCTGCTAAAACGCTTGTTTTCAAGACACAAAAAGTTGATTCGACAGGTTACTATGGCATTGAAGACCCTTTTCCAGACTTAATTTCAAAACTTCGCCGTTTTATGGGGGGATACGGAGTGCCGGTTGTTGGTTGTCAAGAGCCGTTGGTAGTCAGAATGCCGTAGTATTAATGCTATGGAAGCTACTACTTCTCGAGGGAAGCTGAGATAAGTAGCAATTCCATATTTGTTAGCTAAATATGCAAAATTAACTCTGGCCTTTCTTTTTTGTAGCTAAGAGCTAGTCAACAGTGACTGGTAAATTCAAATAGTCAGATTGGCTCAAATTTGGTACTACAAAAGTTACCACTGCTCAAGAAAATGAGGTAAGAAAGTAATTTTGTATTTGTGTGCTAAAATTGATTGTCTTTTGTTTTTGTAGGTGAGAGCTTGTTGTCAAGAATTCAAGGTAATTCAGATGGTCAAAGTAACTTCAATTTGATACTACAGAAGTTATCAATACTCAAGAATGATGTAAGTAGTAATTCCATATTTGTTGGCTAAAATTACAAATAATAACACTGGTTTATTTTTTATCGTAGCTGAGAGCTTGTTCAAGAGTTACTGGTGATTGAGATTATCAGAATGGTTGATGTTTGATACTACAAAAGTTACCATTAATAAGGTAAGAGAGTGATTTTGTATTTGTTTGCTGAAATCAAATATCATAACTGCTGTTATAGTGTTTGCATGAAGTAAGCTAAAACATAGTAACATTTTATGTTACCTAACTATCAGGCTCGCTCGCCATTTGTGCTCAAGAACACCACTAGTTTATATATATGTTTGGACGTATGTATGTCATTTTGTACTTTGACCCTCCGTATTTTTGTGTTCGCTCGGCGTTCGACCCCGTCCCAAACTTCACTAAACAGAATCCTCTGGTTTAGCGACCATTACCCGTATCACCTTAGAAATTGAAATGTTTACCGCTTTGAATTGTTTTGCGGGTGCTGGGAGCTCCATTTCTATTCGAGTTAGTGGCGGTGGCAAGTTAATACACTATTTGTCACAGTTATAGCACTACTCAACAGCATTTACTTGACAATTCATTGTCCACTAGACGAACCACGAAGGTAAGTCTTGCGTAGGTATGTTCAGTTGTGTGAAAGTATTGTGCGTTACAACTACTATTAAGAATATCACAAAGAAAATTTTAAATAATGTGACTTGATTTTGTTGCTTCTTTTTCAATTCAAACAGTTGAGGGGAGTGGTTATTATGGCATTGAATCCCCTTTACCGTATATGCGTAATTTAGCAACTCAACTTTATTTTAGTAGTTTGAGTAACAACAGTGTAGTTTAAAGCTCGCTCCCCATTTGTGCTCAAGCACACCACTAGTTAACCTAGTCTCGCGTAGCCAGACCCTTTACCAACCGTAACCGCTACGCGGGGAAGGAAAGGGTCTGGGAACATACAATACAACGACTTGTTCAGCAGCACCCCAAAAAGGGTGCTCAATTATCACATTCCAGCAAGCTTGCGGTATACTGTGTGACGTCAACATCACATCTGGGAGGGTGAAAACGTTGCTCAACTTCATTAAATTGGTGAAGTTGTTTTTCGTAGGCGATCTATAAGCACTCCTGGCAACCAATAAACGTACGAGCATGAATAGGAAACCTGCTACCCGGACGTGGTCGTAACGTCATTGGTTACAACAAGCGTTGGAATGTAATAATTGGAGCACCCTTTTTGGGGTGCTGCTGAACAAGTCGTTGTATTGTATGTTCCCTGACTGGACTCCATGTAAAATTTGTCTATAATAGAGCTATAGTACTTTCTTGTGTTCTCCTTCAGTGTCAATAAGTTGAAGAGAAAGATTTATTACTTACCAAACAGCATTCAATTATTGTTGTCAGCATCAACATAACATTTTTGTAAACATTGCCGTTATTTACTAGCGTTCCATTGTTGTTTTGCATATTATCATATAATTATAATTGTTCTTGTTGTTGCCATTGCCATAATAATATTATTAAAATAACAAAAAAATTAAAAATAATAATAAAAATGATAACAACAATAAAATAATAACGATAATAATAATAAAATTGTGGGGCACCTTTGAGTTTGAGGATGTAGGCTTTATAGCTACTCGGACTGCCCTCAGAAATGCATAACTGCCACCAGAGTCGATCTATATTATAGCTGATACTGCACCCTCAGCAGTAACTAAATCAAATACTCCTCCAATGCTCAGATGTATATAAAGGAGCAATTAATTAATAGCATGCATGAGATGTGTGAAGGTAACTACAACCAAAGACTAATTGAAGATATGATGGGATAGTTAAATATTATATGGCCGTCCATCCACAAGTGTAACATAAAAAGAAACGCGGCACTGACTGTGCTCATTAGGTGAGAGCACACTAGCTAGGAATGTTCTAGAGCAGTTAGGTAAGTTACAGGTGTGATTATGCAATGTGTGATATGATATCTCTTTATTCTTCATTCTCTTGTGGGAAGCCCCACAATTATAGTGACAATAATTATTATTATCATGTACTGAACTCAGGTACTCCCATAGAGATTAACACAAATCAAACTACCCCAATATTTTACCATTACATCCCCTTTGGCATTCTAAAAGTGTTATTGCATCCCCTTGGGGCTAATTCCAATTTTTTCTGTTTTCATAATAAAATTTTCATGGTAAATAAAAATACATCATTTCGACATATCTATATGTGTTATTCTTTTATCTATTAGTGAATTATCACTATTATTGTGTGTCTTTAGATGCTGTGGACATTGTGAAACTTGGTATCTGTGTTGCTGTAGGAAAGCCAATATTGATTGTACAACCAATGAGTGCTGGTCCAGCAAGCAGGGACTGAGTCGTCAAGTCTTGATTTGCAGTACCACTTGATGAAATACTAGAAATTGAAGGCTCAGGCTACCTGTATGAGCTCAAGACATACAGAGCTGGAGAAAGATCCATTTTAGTGGTCAGGCCAAGAAAAGGTGTGGTCATGGGTGTGGCCAGTACACAGAGATATGTAATGAAATGTGCCACTTTTAACTGGACATGTGTTTTAATCAAATGACAAAGAATTACACTGCAAACAACAATATAACACATAATCTTTCTTATGTGATCATTGTTTGCAATGAAAGTGTTTATAAACATGACTCCAAAGTCTGTTTTTTTTCTCCATGAATATGTAATGTCATCCCCAAAAAGTGGTCAGGCCAGGCCATACCCTAACCAGCCTGACAATGTACTCCGGCCCCTTTGTTGTTCTAGTGAGGCCTTTTTATAATTGTTGAGACTTGGCAGATTTTTATGTCCAGTTAATTGAATAATTTGAGTTTCTGGTATATTATGTTTTGTGAGACAAGTCACATCGTTTTTCTTGCTGAATGGTTTGTTTTCTTCCCAGACAATCCTGCAGTTGCAGCCATCCTCTTCATTATTTTAATCATGTCATTACCCATCATTTGCTTATTGTACCAGATGTTGTCATTTAAGTGATTATAGTTTACAGCCAAATAAAAAGCTGAAATAATTGACAGCTGAAATAATTAACATAAACATCCCTCACCAATTATCTTTTGCAGTGATCAAAATAATAACATATTGGTCTACGCTGTTGACTGTTTTTATTTTATTTTTGTTTTTGTTCTATTTGTATTTTAGCCTATACAGTTGTAGCATAGCTCCATACCCTACCCACAATTCTAATACAAATCATTTCCAAGTGCCTTAGATGATTTATCTGCAAGGCATAACAGAATGAGGATGTGGCATAATTACTATGTTAATGATTCAGTCATTCTCGGCTGAAATAATTATAATAATAGCAAATTTTCTCGTTCTTACAACCAACAATATTGTTAATTAAAACTTAACCCGATATTTCAACTTCTTGCCGAATATAGTAGGATATAGTAGACAGTAAGTGTACCCTCCAGAAATCTTGCTGTTTACATTGTGTTAGTATATCACCACAGAGAGTTTGACCACAGTTTATTCGGCTTGCTCTTGGCTGAGCTGTTGGCTGGTGATGTGGAAGTGGTTCCAGAGGCCGTGTAGGCAGTAATTGGCAGCCTATACTATCATATAGCACTTGCTTGATAAGTATACAGTTCTGTTTCTGATCCCACTGAAGATCCCTATAAAATGACTTCAGTGAACCTTTACTTATTAAAGTTTTCTGATTCCACTTGATAAAGTCTGTGTTATATACACTTTATAGACATAGACGTTTTTATAAAGGTTTGTATTATAGGCACTTAGGTAAACAATTTCTAATCCTGCAAGACCTTGGAAAGATCTGTATCATCATAGACATTTCATATAGGTAAAGTGTCACAGGCACTTCATAAAGGTCTGTTTCATGGGCACTTTATATTGGTAAAGGGTCACAGGCACTTCATAAATGTCTGTATCATGGGCACTTTACATTGGTAAAGGATCCTTGCTTAAGCTATATTTGAAGATTACTTGATCCTCATAAGCTTGATATATGATTAATTGGCGAGCGAGCGTAGCGAGCGAGAAACTTACAGGGGTAACACAATTGAAAATCGGGGATGTTTGTTTGTTTATAATTATACTAGTGGTGTGCTTGAGCACAAATGGCGAGCGAGCCTGATAGTTAGGTAACATAAAATGTTACTATGTTTTAGCTTACTTCATGCAAACACTATAATAGTAGTTATGACATTTGATTTCAGCAAACAAATACAAAATCACTCTCTTACCTTATTAATGGTAACTTTTGTAGTATCAAACATCAACCATTCTGATAATCTCAGCTCTCAGCTACGATAAAAAATAAACCAGTGTTATTATTTGTAATTTTAGCCAACAAATATGGAATTACTACTTACATCATTCTTGAGTATTGATAACTTCTGTAGTATCAAATTGAAGTTACTTTGACCATCTGAATTACCTTGAATTCTTGACAACAAGCTCTCACCTACAGAAACAAAAGACAATCAATTTTAGCACACAAATACAAACTTACTTTCTTACCTCATTTTCTTGAGCAGTGGTAACTTTTGTAGTACCAAATTTGAGCCAATCTGACTATTTGAATTTACCAGTCACTGTTGACTAGCTCTTAGCTACAAAAAAGAAAGGCCAGAGTTAATTTTGCATATTTAGCTAACAAATATGGAATTGCGTACTTATCTCAGCTTCCCTCGAGAAGTAGTAGCTTCCATAGCATTAATACTACGGCATTCTGACTACCAACGGCTCTTGACAACCAACAACCGGCACTCTCGTATCCCCCCATAAAACGGCGAAGTTTTGAAATTAAGTCTGGAAAAGGGTCTTCAATGCCATAGTAACCTGTCGAATCAACTTTTTGTGTCTTGAAAACAAGCGTTTTAGCAGGAATTTTCTCATACTTTGGAGCTTAAGTATAAAGTAAGGTTTGCTTAATGCTGTAGTTTCAGAATAAACTGGAGTGAAGCCTAAATAGCCGTGTTTTTAGGAGAAAAACGTTCCCCGCGCGCGCGTTGAAAGAGCATACGTACCATCCATACATACATATATATAACATATACCCGATTTTGCATTATCCACCCCTAATTGGCGAGCGAGCGAAGCGAGCGAGCAACTCTAAGATGTAGTCTATGGAAATCCTGAATACGTCTTTTTTGAATACGTTCATTTTTTTTTTGAATACGTACGTCGTCGTTTAAACGCGCGCGCATGCCAGAACTTCGCACGCTCGCCTATGGAAATCCTGAATACGTGGTCGTTTAAATACGTGGTCGTTTAAATACGTGGTCGTTTAAAAGCGCGCGCTCATTCCAGAACTTCGCTCGCTCGCCCAACCAATGCAATTGAAAGTGTCAACATTTCTCCAGAAGGAGTACCATTCTTTACCCTTTACCAATCATCATTTCCCCCTTTACATGTCATTACATATTCTACTACTAATAATGAGATGTGAATTCAGATTTGGCAACCTGCAGGAAGAAAACCAATGCAAATTCAAATCAAACGACCCCAATGCAATTGAAAGTGTCAACATTTCCCCAGAACCTCGCTCGCCCAACCAATGCTACACGAGCATTTTCTAGTACTGTCTCGCTCGCTACGCTCGCTCGCCAATTATTTGGACGTACGTATGTCATTTTGTACTTTGACCCTCCGTATTTTTGTGTTCGCTCCGCGTTCGACCCCGTCCCAAACTTCACTAAACAGAATCCTCCGGTTTAGCGACCATTACCCGTATCGCCTTAGAAATCGAATTGTTTACGGCTTTGAATTGTTTTGCGGGTGCAGTTAAAACTCAAAAACTTATGGCAGCTCCATTTCTATTAGAGTTAGTGGCGGTGGTAAGTTAATACGCCATTTGTCACAGTTATAAGCCCTACTCAACAGTATTTACTTAAAAATTCATTGTCCATTAGACTTACCACGAAGGTAAGTCTTGCGTAGGTATGTTCAGTTGTGTGAAAGTATTGTGCGTTACAACTACTATTAAGAAAATCACAAAGAAAATTTTAAATAACGTGATTTGATTTTGTTGCTTCTTTTTCAATTCAAACTGTTGCGGGAGCGGTTACTATGACATTGAAAACCCTTTACCGCATACGTAATTTAATAACTCGACTTTATTTTAGTAGCTTGAGTGTTAGTTGTTAAAATCAAATTTAACAATAGTGTAGTTTAAGTCGCTCGCCATTTGTGCTCAAGCACACCACTAGTAGTTCCTTATATTATTGGAGAGAATGCAAACACTTTGTGTGTGAGTGTATGGTGGGGAGGAGAGAGAAATATTTTAGTGTATTCTTAGCTATTACATGAAGTGTGCAGTAAAACTGGTAGGGAACTGAACAGTCAGTTTGTACACAAATGGGTATCAATACAAAAGACACTTAGTAGAATGTTTCCAATCATATAGTATTGATATGATCCTAATAGGTTAAATGAGAGTGTGAGTGAACTTATAAAGACTTCAAGAAAAAGTGTGGGAATGGACATGACCTGAGTGTCAAATGCTTTATGTCCATGTAATTATAATAAACAAGTTGGGTCTTTGCTGTCTTCTAAACATTACTATTGTTGTTGTCGTCATTTTTATATAAGTGCAATAAAAATTTTATTGGAATTTTATTTAAATTTACTTGTGAAAATAGTATGACATGCTGAGATTTGGGAAAAGGTGTGGAATGTCTGAAGCAGTGTTGGGTCAAGCCCAGTTGAGCTTAAACCTTTTTGAGCTTAAGCCCAGGTTTGTCAAGGACTTGAAGAGGCTTGAAGCCCATTTCATAAAAATGGTCAAGAGCTTGAGCTTGGACTTAAGCTCTATCACAAAATATTGGGCTTGAGCTTAAGCTCAATTGATTGATAGTTGTTTGCTGAATGGAAGCAAAGAATCAATATTAGTAGACAATAACACTTTCCCATTTTACCTAATAGGCTATTAGCCACAACCAATATAGTAACTTTTATTAATAAAGTCATTTCCTTTTTGTTTATTGAATTATGTAATTTTCAATGTTCTTTCACAATAAAAAGATTAATAGTCATTTCCTTTTTGTTTATTGAATTATGTAATTTTCAATGTTCTTTCACAATAAAAAGATTTCCTTTTTGTTTATTGAATTATGTAATTTCAATGTTCTTTCACAATGAAATGAATAATAAAGAATTTCAACTTTTGATAAGAGCTTGAGCCTTTAAATAAAGACTTGAGCTTGGACTTAGCTAAGTCCGATTTGAAATTGATGGGCTTGGGCTTAAGCTCTAAAAATCTATAAAGGCTTGAGCTTGGACTTAAGTTCTTAATTACAGGGCTTGACCCAACACTGGTCCAAAGTCGATTACCATTATGTTTTATTGTTGCTGTTTGTAGATCACTGCTGACATGAGTGATGAACAGTTCTAATCATCCTGGCTGTATGAAGAATTCCTGAGCATCTTCATTCATTCATGAACAGTTAATTCTTCATTCATTCATGAACAGTTAATTCTTCACCTATCACACAGATACAATGTCACATTACAGACAAATATTTATTGCATTTGCTGATTACTGGAATAAATTTTATACATGGCTATAAAGTGAGTATTGTGAATGCCATTTGGAGTGTTGTAGTAGCTAGTTTAAGGGAGTATCACAACACCCCATTGGTAGAGTATCAATAACACCATATTTGGTGCATTATGAACTCTGATAGGGGTGTAGTAGAACACTTGGTCCTTGAACATGGGCGTATCACAACGCTCCATTTGGTATAATGAAGGGTGTACAGGGGTGTAACTGAACACTTCCTCTAGGTGAAATGGAAACACCCCATGAGGAGTAGTACAGCCAGTGTTACCTGGACACCTCAAAATGGGATTCCCATGCACCCCATTTTTAACAGTGTATAGCTACCTGTCTTTTTTTCCTTTTTTGTCAGATTGATAAACTGTAGCCCTTCCTATAATAATAATGATAATAATAATAATAATAATAAATAAATAATAATAACCACAATAACAATAACAATATAGTTATAGTAGTAATTATAGTTTTATTACTAATAGTGTAATTGTTGTGTTATCATTGTTATTATTATGGCAATGGCAACAAGAATGATTATAATTTAATGTAATAAAAAGTAGTGAAATACTGTTACATGCATACAACAATGCTATGTTGACATTAGTTCTTTAAGATAATCCTGTTGAGGTTGTGTACTGTCAACTATTTTAAATAATGGTTAATTTCACCAAAGCTTATTAAAGTGTAGTTATGGAAGCATCACTCACAACAAAATAATTCCCATTTATTAGTGCTGTCTGAGCTTTTTTTTTTTGCCAAGTAACAGATATTTCTCTTTCACTCATTGCCACCAATTAAGAAACAGGCATTATCAATAAGTTGGACGCCGTGGAGAGACTAGTTTACACGAAGTCCAGGCATGCGCGCTCACTGTGCGCGAGTTTTTCGTGAATTTAGTCCAGTCCCGTGCGTGGCTGGGTCCCAGTCGGTCATCCGTAGATTAACCGCGCGCTACGTGCGCTGCGCCGCGATGATCGAAAGTGAAACCCACAATCGATCTGTTGACGCCAGACCCCGTACCCAGTGTTCCACTACAAGAAATAGTTGGTTGAGTACAAGTTTTGTTGTTGGCCTCCTGTACTCTTCGGAAGATCGAGGTAACACGAAATACATTTTTTATGATTCAGTCATTCTCGGCTATTTATTTTTTATTGATCTCCGTTCCTGGAGCACCTAGTTTTGTTAGCGCAGCCCCTCCCTGAAAAAAACCCCATCTTTCTCGGAGCGCCTCGCTCCATAATTAGTGGTGTACAAATCTGCATCTTGCTCGGTTCAATAACTGTTGGTATTTTAATTAAGGGTGGGGCTAGTCTTAATTAAAAATTATGTGAATTAATACTTTATTTCTTTTGAAAAAAAAAATAATAATAATTGGAAGTGGTGTAAGATATTGAACAGCATGATGAAAATCCTAGCTGCCGATTTGGGGAAAGTTTGTGGTATGCAATAGTATTCTGAATACACTACAAGTGCATGCTTATGATGTACATGTATATATTTGTCTTGTAGCCATCTAGACTATGTCTGCTACTAATCCATCAGTGAACCATTATGGTGCAGTTACTGGCCAGCCCAATGTCTACTACCCAGGCCGTAGTGATGCTAAACCAAAAAGAAATGTTCCTCCAGTTTATGCTAGTTCAGTAAGCTTGATACACGTCATTCAGGTGTATGGATTAATTTAACTTTTGAAGCAGCACAATCTAAATTCTCATGTGATTCCCATGAAGTGAACACCTTAAACCACAAAACATTGCCCTTGAAGCCCTTCCCCCTATGCTGAAACGTCACATTCAGAACAGTCAATTTAGATGTACAGTAATAGTGACATATGCACTTCATAAATCAATTGAATAGCTTGCAATTATATCTCTTAACTTTGAAAGTGTTTGATAACGTAAATGATATCTTCACCTCCTATCCCCACAGGGCTATGTCACGTGCAAGACTTTTGGACCTATCCCAACTGAATTTAATTGTCCATTTTGCAATGCTCAACAAGTCACATCTTACCTAAAGCATACCAATGGAGTCTTGGTGTGGATCGTGGTAGCCGTTTTATTTCTGCTGTTATGTTGGATGTAAGTTAAACTGTGTCCAATAACTGTTGCCCCATAGGAAGTATGTTAAAAAATAAACAGGAATTTGCTTAGGGTAGTGATTTCCCTTATCTCTTTTGTTCTTGGTTATTACATTGAGTTATTATTAAATCACCCCAGGTTTAATAAAGTTGTTTGTTGTGTGTGGTTTTTTGTTTGTTGTTGTTGTTTTATATGTGTAGTACATGACAAATTTTTAAATACTGAAGAACAACGTAAACAGCTGGCAAACATAACACACATCAACTATACCAGCACTGTAAGGATATTTCTCAAAGCTCCACCTGCTTATAAGCTATTGCACCAAATTAGCAATAAATCATACCCTCCCAATTACAAAATTTTGGTGGGAGAAAATCATGGGAACTATTGTTGATATTACTTGACAACTTTCCAACAAGAAGTAAATGATAGGCAGCTATGGCCACCAAAAAAAAAGTTGAATTTTGATACGAGAACAATTTATTCAAAAGCAAGGAAAAAAGTAGAGATTCTCGATGTATGACTTTACATCTCCATTTGTATCTATGTTCTGTTCCAGCTGCATTTGTATTCCTTGTCAAATTAAGAATCTTAAAGATGTGGAGCACTACTGTCCTTACTGCCACAACAAAGTGGGCGTGTTCCGCAGAGCAAACAATTGATGTTAGTGTGAAATTGGCTCTCAATTAATGTGCAACAGAATCAATCATCTTTTTTTTGTGTATATATGTAAGCAACCGTGCATTATTTTTAAATCCACTTATACATGTATGTATGTAGAATGCTGCTTATGTAGTATATCTCTACCTTTTGAAAGTTATAAGCTTCAAACATATGTGACCGTCTACAGGAAAACCGGGCACAACGCGGCGTACGTAAATATCGAGAAAAGATCGATTGATTTCTTAAAAATGTATTGTTTCAAGCCGACGGAAGGGAACGGTTAGGTCTATTATAGTGGGAACGACTTAAGCTACGACGATAAAACTTGGAGAGCTCAATATCTGGACGCAGACAACTCTGTAAGTGCAAAAAAAATTTTTTTCGAAGGGTGCTGCGTTGTGCCCGGTTTTCCTGTAGACGGTCACATATGTTGATCAAACAATATACTGTTATTTATGACTTGAACCCTCAACTAAACTGCTGAGTCAACACATTTTAGAAAATAACAATGGCTTACTCTTTGCTGGTTAACACCTGGAAGTAAATACCTTTTTATGACTCGTAGCATTTCAAAAATATGATGACTTAACATACATAACACACGCACACATAGAATGTCACAACACACACACATAGTGTCACAATAATATGTGGTTCACAAAACTGGCAGTTGCAGTGTAGCAATTGATACAGTGAACAGAAAGGACAGTAAGACTAGAATCAGTCACAAGACATGAGAGATACCATTAAAAACAACAACAACATCTGTGCTCCATGAAGTGTTATAAAGCAGCCTGTAGGAGTGGCTTGTTATAATCTCTTATAAGTTCCAAGATGGTAGCTGCAGACAGGACAGGTATGGTGGACATCCTTCAGACCGTCAATGCAAAGTGGTATCAGGCAGCACCCCCTATAGTAATGCAATATTGGCGGAAATCACGAGTGTATAAAAGTAGAGCAGTCAAATTACATGTTTGTACTTGTAATAATAATTAAAACAAATATACTCCTACACAACTGTGCATGTAAAACATAACAAAAACCATAGACGTGGGTTGTTAAGCGTCCCTGCTTAAAATGGTAAAGAAATGGGCGCTTAAGGGTGCTGGGCCGGACATAGCAATGCACGCGCACGCACCACAAAAATCCGCTGTGCTCGTAATAGTAAAACGACCGCTAACTTAGCTTGCGCGGTTAATTCAAAGCTTCCCGCCCACCCATTGATAAAACTAACCGAGGCCCGCCCCCGCTATAAGTTGTAAAGAGCGCAGCTGTTTGATATTGTATTTCTTGGCTTACTTTATCAGTATTGTTTCTCCCTAGAGCAGACACTGGCTCCCAGATTGTCTCCAAGTTTTGACAGGTAAATAATACCTCACTAATGACTCCATTATTTTAATTTTGTATTCTTGTGCAAAACTTCTTCCTGATATATCACTCATGATTTTTTTATTTTACAGTATTGTGATGACAAGTGATAATTTTTATGAATGTATATAATATAATGATACTTATTTTATATAAAAAATATTTTTAAATAGCCAGCTAAATATAGATGAATATTTTGTGATGTAGCTAGCTAAGTACAGAAAACTGTACACAAACTGAAACTGTAGAGTTATCCAGCAGCAAAAATGGTTCACTAATCTATTATAGGTACATACACACACTGAATATGCATGTAGCTAGCTTGATAAAAGGCTTCCCTTACCTGACCATGCCGAGAAAAACACTATTAACAGGCTACAATAATCTCCTCACACTCGTTTCAGTAGGGCTTATCATCGAGAGGGAGAGGCAGTCAGAAAACCGGTTTTCTAACCGGTAGGCGCCCGAAAGTTAGAGAGCACCTGGAACTCACTTTCCCGCAGGAATCAATTGAATCTGTTGTGGGTGTGGTTTGAATGCAATCAAGTCTCTGCCAAAAGATCGCGTTGAGGCTGAGGAGCTCGTAACTTGAACGAAACAGGCTCCCAAGGCCCGTTCTTTTTATTTAATTAATCCTAGCAGTACTCTTTAGGATCCACCATTAGTTGGAGCTCTACAAACACCAAGAAAAAAGTTAGTAATCCCTAGCAACCAAAATCCAATTATTGTGAATATTTGCGTGGGCGATGTAAACTGGGGCTAAGTGCCAGTAATAGTAGACAAGCCACACGGAGCGCTTAATAAAAGGTGCTAAAAGCCGGGAAGAAAACGGGCGCTTAACAACCTGTGTTTATGGTACGACACTAGAATTTCTTCCCCCAAGATAGACAACAGCCATCAACTCTAACAATTCATATCATTACTTCTCTTCTATTGGACCACCTCGGGCTAGAGCTCTGGTGAGCACTATGTAGACCCATGCTATATATATATATATATATATATATTGTGTACTGAATCGGCCTATTGAGTGCCTTTATGTAAAAAATGTATTGAATTGGAAAGTATCGTACGCCAGTGATATTCCACAGTAAAGGGGAAGTCCGGAGTTATTGCGTTGGGTTATTGTGTCCCCCTAAGCTGCATTTTTTACGCTTAATTATTGTGTCCCCTGAGGATCTGCTAATTCTATAATACCATTCTGTGTCAATTGCATTAATTTGGTTAAATTATAATAGCTTCATATGAATGCAGAGACTTTTTATTACTAGCTATGAGTAGCTGTTGAGATGATCTAAACTCAGAATCTCTTATGATGCTATGGTTGTGATGGTCTTTTGTCAGATGTCTATCTAAACTTCTTTGAATGTAAGTAAGAGTGCTCGGTTCATACAGACTACCGCTTGCACTCCGCGAGAAGTCTGTCTAATTCTTTGGGTGGAATATTCTCAATTTTTCGCTTTTCATTTATCCCTTTGCACGAACGATAGCTACTACATTCTCAAGTCGGGTAATGTTTTATTTTGAGTATTATAGTTTTTTTGCTATTCTAAAAACTTCTGTAATTCCTCATCGTCAAGACTAACTGATTGTTCACTCTCAATGCTACAAGATGGCGGTACTTCTTGCCTTTCACATTCCCTTTCTACTCTACCTCAAACTTCATCAGAAAAAAAAATTGAAAAACTTCTAGGCAGCATCCATTACATTAGCCACTCGGTTTCTATGCCATTCGCGCATGATCAGCACACAATAAATTGATTAATCATTGGATACCGCGGGAATATCACTCGTCTGTCGGTGGCATTTGCACTTGTGCCTGCGGCACTCGTGTAAATGCTAGCCGACAGACTCGTGATATTCTGCGGTATTCAATGATTAATCTATATAATATATAATACTTACTGTATATGTCGGCATACAATATGGGGAGATAATTCAAGAGCACGTGTAAGGATTATCACATGCTGGGGAGAGTGGAAATACAAGCATGCCACTCACGGGAGCGTTGAAGCATTCAATATGCATAAGGGAAATATTGAATGTTCACATGATGGTATATATATATATAGCTAGATATAATAATATGGATATATATTATATTATAGTACTTATTACATGAGTCAGAGTGTGATATGGTGAAATATTTCACGAGCAGGCTAATTTATTTTCAGGAGCCAAAGGTGAGTGAAAATAAAGCCTGAGAGTGAAATATCTAGCTATATCACTCTCACGAGTGTAATAAGTAGTTTATTCCACACTAGATATCTTCACTGGAGTAGTTTTGTTTTTTGTTTTTTTTGTAACTCAGGTGTAAAGTTGGTGAAAACTCACTAGGGGCTCCCCACAACCCCAGCAGATATTATAGCAGCTGCTCTAACCTGGCTGGGTAGGCTCCACTAAGAGTAAAGGTGGGTAGGCTTTTTAAAAGCTGTTCAAACACAGTAAGACACATGCAACGATACTGCTAGAACCCGCAGTGCTTAAACCAATTGGCTATCATAGGCGATAGTCAATTGGTAAAAATTGCCATTAAGTAAACCAGAACTGCAAGTACAGTAAGTAAATTCATGCTGAATAGTGACAGTGCCATTTATTCATATAAGTTTTAAACATAAACATGATCAATTTATCCTCCATGCGCTAGTACATGATAAGTGCATATAAATAGCACCAATGTAAACCACAGCACAAGTTGTGGACTAGCAACTCTTACTCCTCCCTCTCCTCCAACTTTTTGATATCATTTATGCAGTACAGCAATAGAAAGATTGCTGATTTGGGACTATCAGTCGCTTTATTTTAGTTGTGTCCTATTTTAGCTGTGAATAAAGTAATACTTATTGCCCTGTGCTTATAGGATAAGAGAGGTTTGACTGTATGATTCCCCCCCCCCATCAATGATGGTTTCTCATGTGAATGATGTAGTCACTGAGGCAGAGACAGCAACCAAAGTGGAGAGTGCTGAACCAAGTGCATAACATTTACTAACAATGATGATCATTACCAGTTTTGTCCCCTGATCACATCATAACTCTGATTTACATTATAAAAACGAAGCTAAAAGTCATCAAGTAGTATCATAAAGAAATAAAACTCAAACTCATGGTCAATAGAAAGCTGTGTAGACATATCACCATGACGCTCATGGGAAAAACAACAAAACACACACACACAAAAAAAAACAACAACACACACCATCATTACCATATCAAGGAAGACACACAACATAGGAATCTACAAAGTTTAAAACATCTTATGCCCACTATTGGCAGACAGATATTATAATCAATGTGGGTCGTACTCCCAAGTGCTGAGAAAACCACACTAGGATAATTTTCTCTACTAGTTTGCCCAACATTACAAAACACGCAACAGTCACTGTGACTCCGTCAAGTAATATGAAATAAGTTCATTGGGGCTTGACAATCACTGTTCGTATTACACTTGCGTGATGAGGGGTAAGCAGAATATATAACATCAACAAAACAAAAACAGCCAATTAATGAATCATGTGCACACGCACACACACACGCACACACATTCGAACACTTACAGCCAGAATCCAAGAAAGATCATGACAAATATGACGATCCAAGTGAGACTCCCTGCCACATAATCCAACCTTGACATCACGTCGTTGTTGCAGTTAGGACAACGCATGTTGACAGGAACATCAGAAAACGTCATCATCAATACCTGCCATAATCCAACAACACACAATATTACCACTTCAGATAACATACGTAATTGTCAGTAATTATATTGTTATCTCCCCCACCCCCAATGCCAAAAAACAAACAATTTTTGGCTTGAAAACATTGTCAGCAGTCTGCTCAACAATACAACTTGAATTATTTAACAAAAACACCTCACTGGAAATGTTTCTTCCTACACTAATTGGTTAGCTACACACGAGTCCTGGAAGTGAAGCTAGTTGCCATTAGCACAGACCAGGGGAATGTATAATGGCTAGGTTGTAAAACTTTCATGCGTGCACATTGACGACTAGGAGCAAATACAACAAGCTTCAGCCAGGGTGGTAATGTACTAACAGAACATGTGGCTGAATTGGCAATGATGTATGAAACGAGAGCTGAATGAAGTGACGTGTAATGGATGACAGATGGTAAGTCCTATAGATATCCAACTGCTTAGTTCCCAGTAACACACTAAAGCTGTAATTGCATGCACAGGCCAAACATTATACTCAATAGTGATCTTAATAACTAGTTGAGTCAACTTAATTACAGGTGTAATTAGTATAATTGAACCTGTATGCACTGTGAAGCACATGTGTGATCGTGTATGTGTGGGTGTGTGTGTTGATGAATGATTGCTCAATTGAGAGCATGTTGGTGCGTGTGTTGGGACATGTATGTGTATAGTAGTAGCACCATACGTGGATCAGCAGTATAGTAGTTGTAGTGAAGCACAAACAGTATCAAAGTGTATAGTTGTACTAGACTTCTTAATACACCAGGTGTCCCCAGACAGTGAACTATCAAACTATTAGTCATTTACAAATCAAACTTCTATGCATAGATAATTGATTTTAGTTTTACTAACAAAAAAAAATGAACCGGCTTGTGTTTGACACATTTTATTTAGTGTTGCATTTAGTGCACTTGGCCACTCTGCATCAAGTATTGATATGCTATGCGTGCAATTTTGATTAAGAATTTTTATTTCAATAAAAAAAAGTGTTATTTTTTTTAGATCATACAGTCAGGAAGCTTCTCAGATTAAAATATTAAAAAAATTAACTATAACTCCAATGGAAATATTTGCCACTGCTGTTGTTGTTTTATTGCACACAATTTAAAGTCAAACTAACTATGCAAGGACAGATTTGAAATTCCTCCATTAAGTAACAATTTATTAGAAGCACTGCTTTATTCAGAGCTAAAGTATCACACAAATAAAAACCTCCACCATCTCACCTGCTGAGGCTGGACCACCACCTGCGTGACTGGTGGTGGCTGTGGGGGAGGTCCAGCATAGCCTGGAGGAGGAGCTGCAGAGGACTGGTAGGCAGGAGGGGCTCCAGCAGGTTGCGGAGGAGCTGAAGGAGCTCCAGCCTACAGCAAAAAATCACTAGAATGTGATCTCTGAAATCAATTTCGTCTTACTCATATATTCCACTAAACCTCAATAACATTCTTCATCATCAAACCTTATCATAATCACCATTGGCACAATCACCATCATAATCATCAAACATTTACACCCCATATAACATTCAATTTAAACAAAAATGGAGTCGTACTGATTTGTAGTGGATGGTCACAAAATTTAAGCACAACTCACTTGCTCCTTTAAGAGAGGAGTTTGTTCAGCCATTGCTTATTTTGTATCTTTCAGTGTATTATCCCCTGGGCACACACCCTTCTTCGGACTTCGCGACGTTGATGTTTCGGTAGGAGGAGGCGCGGTTAGTACTAATCACAAGTCACATGACTAGCGCAGATATACTCTCGCGCAGCTAAATAATTATACACTTTTTTTTGTTAGTTTACATTAAAGCTGAAAAGGAGGAAAGGAAACATCATGAAAATGAACTGTATGGTCTATATCAATAATAACACCTAAATGCAATCTTTTCAAGCCAACTGTTCTGTCTTTTTTTGCAACAAATTAAAACGATGACTACCCTTTTCCCAACCATTGGACCAGGCCTCCTCCAGGAAACTAATTAAATTTATCAACTGTCCAAACTAAATGACATATCTCCAATTATAATGTCACTCCAAAACAAGCTGTTCTTGCAATGCACGAACAGCTTGGTTACTATGTACACGGGGAATTTCTCTTTAAAATTTTGTGTAATGAGACATAAGGCCAGCCAACTGGAGGCTATAAAAATAAAAAGCAAAAAATAATCAACCCGAGGAATTAGCCAGGGGGGCGGGATCGTCGGCGGACCGGATGTAAATTTACTTCGTTGTCTGGGTGTGGTCTGAGGTGGAAATGTTTAAAAGAGTCCCACCTGAGATTCTCTTGCTGTTGTGAAGTGATATGCTTGTAAAAAGAATCTAGTTTGTGACTATGTGTGGAGTCTAGTCTTCTTCGACACGAAGTAAGTCGTAGTTAAGTATTCTGAGGACTATACGGCTGCAAAATAAGACGTCCAGGTACTCAAAATATCAAGAATAGCTCTAAAGTAGCACTGCACATAAAATAACTAGTAAGGTCTACCTAAGCATAATAGTTAATGGCCATTTTGTTCCAGATATGTCCAAATGTTTATGGTAATTGGTGGGTTGGTGATTGAAAGAAACAAATCTAACTTATTTTGAGTGTGATAGTATGGCAGACTTTATTCTCTAAGGGCTGTGTACACAAATAGGTGTTGATTCATCTAATATCCAATTCTGTGTTGTTTGAGGTGCTAAATTGACCTGGGATAAAAAATGATAAAAATGGGAGCTTGTCATGTTTGTTGAGGGGGGAGGGAGGGAGGGAAGGTATGTATCAGCCTGATTGCAAGTGTGATTCCTATCAACCAAGCTTTCCTACAATGGGTTTTATCCTTGTGTACATATTTGGGAGGGTCAACAGTTGCCTGTTCCATTTAGTGAGTGTGTTAGCAGTCCTGATGTGACAGGAAGAGTTGGATGAGCACATGATTGTTGTCACTCGATTAGATTTGCTGATTTCCCGTTCTGTAGTACTTTGTTTGCAATACAGAGGAATCATTGAGTCACTCCTGAAATAGTTCATGAGGCCACTCAAGTTGCTGTGGAGTGATGTCTTAGTAGTGACCAAACCCCCTCAATGCCTTCAGTATAGACTAGACTTGTCAGCATATGCAGACGATACATTTTTAGTTAGCCTGACGTTTAGAATTTAAAATTTGACGGTCTCTAAATGAACACTCTTCGAAGGTCTGGTCCTGCACAGCAAAGTAGAATCGTTGTTTGTTTGTGGGGGCGATTTTTTTGTACTTTATTTGCGTCTCTTCACTCTCCCCCAATAGCCGTTTATTGTGTTTGAAGTGCACGAGGCACTTAATGTGTTGTGCTAACTTGTAGCAGGCACTTCATTAGTGATCTAAAGTTTCAAATGCTTTTGGTGGGTTCCCAATCTAGGCTGTTCGTACGTCGTGGTATCATTAAGAGTCGGCATGTTTGTCATACCTGCATATGATCAAGTCTTCCCACGTGCCAGGGCCAGAGACCTCAGTTGCAGATGTTCAATATCCATCTGTCATTGTTTTTAAAGTTGTAATGGAACAGTAATATAGTTTATACTTTCACTGCACAGAAAGGCACAAAGCCTGTGTGTATGGTCACATCATCCATGCTTTGCAATTTGGTATGTTAATCTGGCTGAAAGAACATAAACTGCAGCCATGGCTGACAAGCTCATGCAATTTACGCAACTAACCATCTCTTTGGAAGTGAGAGTTATACTTGAGCTAATAGTATTTGTGGTAGTAACGGAGTTGTGCTTTTGTTTCATGATTCTCTAAATTTTCTTTCTCAAAAATTCTGTTTGAAATAATGAGTGCTACGGGCCCATATTTTTTGACTTCTATAAAATGGCCGCTAATAATAAACGAGGCTAAAGGTGTGGCTTAAGTAGTCAAAATTGTGGTAATGGTTGGTGGAGTGGTCAAGTTATTGTACCATACATGTGTATACAATACATAGTTATTGTACCATACATGTATATACAATACATAGGTACGTATTATGTATAAACAGTTTTAGATTCCAGTTCTGTGAATGTGGGACAATTCTGGACTTAGAGTCAACTTATTTTGTGCCCCAACATATAGCCATATCTACACCTCTACACCTGTGTGCAACATGTGTATTCCATTGGAATGATATGCACAGTCCTCTGGTGCGAGTTCAGAAACAGAAGAAATTGTATAACACTATCTCATACACTGTCCCCAATGATGTTACAGCTGTCACTCGACAAAATTTAGCTTTTAAAAAATCTTGCTTAGTCTCTATGACAAAAAAAGAAAACAAATCAAAGCATGAAAGACCTTGCTGTGCCCTCAAGCTTAGTATGTGCATGTATGTGTGTGTGTGTGTGTGTGTGTGTGCATGTGGGTGGGTGGGGTCAACAATAGTAATGTTGGGATGGAGATTATTGTGTAAAAAATACCCACTTCAACTGTCCCCAAGTTCTGATTGAGCCAAGGGTCATGGCCGGAGATAACATCAGTAACTAGATTTGATCCTTCAGGTTTCATTGCACTGTGCAACTGGAGTCGGTTCCAATTCCAACTTCGTCAGAAAGACCAGTCTCATGTTGGTAAACCAATTCCATTGATATTAAATTGTATTCTGTGTATCAATCAATAGAAGTGTGTACTTTTCTTTTATAAATGGTAATGTGTGTATGTGTGTGCATACATACAATACAATACATACATACATATTTATACATGTATAAGTGAGTGTGTACATGTGTGAGTTTGTGTATGTGAGTTTGTGAAGTGTAACTTTGTATCAGGTGATGGATAGGTGTCCTACACTTACAGCAACAGTGTGGAGACATCTCTTGCATGTCATGTCAAGTCCATGATCTCATGTAATAATGGTAGTTAGAGGTTAACCTTTGGACTAGGAGGAAGTAACAAAGATCTGTTTTAGGGGGGGGGGGGAAAACACAGAAAAAAAGCTGTACTTTTCTTGTTTAGTAGCAACCTTTTTTTTTTTAAATTACAGCTATAATTAGTCCATCAATTCCGTGGGTTAGAGTATAGTTCAGTCAGTAAATGATCATAGCTTAGTCCCTCCAAGAGTGCAGCAAGTGGGAGTGCCCAAGGGGACTTGTGGCATTCCATGAATTCCTAGGGTTATCCACAGCTGTGAATTCCCTCTTGCTCGAGTCCCCTCTTTAATAGTTATTCATAGAAACAATTATTGGAAGTCAAGTAATTGTTTTTATTGAAATTAATAAATGATTCTGAGTAGCACTGAGTTGTGGGTGCCTCCCAGTGGGTTTCATGGGTCATTTGTGGTTGTCTAGCTTATGCTGGGGTTTTCCTGAGTTGCTGGATCATAAATTCATAAATACTGGTACTTCTAGTTCAGTGGGAGAGGTGTAGAAAAAAAGCAGTGGACATATATATATATATATATATATATATATATATATAAATAATATGCATGTTTGAATTGGGGAGGAGGATTTTGGAAGATAAGCAGTGGATTTGTATGTATGTTTCAATTTGGAAAGGGGGGGGGGGGGGGGAAGAGATTTAGGAAGAAGAAATGATAACAAAAACAAGACCTTTCCTGGAAGTGTATGTGTTGTACTAGGTGATGTTCGTGTAGCTCTCTCTGGCTGCCTGGTTGTAGCAATCAATTCTATCGGTGTATGTTGTATGAGCACTAGGCATTGCTTGTAGGAAGTTACAAATGGTAATTTATGATAAATATCATATGATTCCTTTGATGCAGGAGAATGTCCCGAGTCTGTTGGCTTAGTATTTACACCAGTCAGGGCTGTATACAAAAAAAGTGAATCTAGGAGGGGCAAAACAACTATCATAGATTTAGGAGGGGCAGTGAGAGTGAAATATAGATATATTGCTCTGTATAAGAGACTCGTACAGTTCTTATGAACATGCAATAGTAAGTCAATTTTATGTTGCATGGTCAAAAATTTTGACATTTAATGTTAATACAAATTTCCAGTGGGGGCAGAAAGCATTTGTTGTGGGAGGGGGGGGGGGGGAGGCAGATGCCCTCCTTCCAGACTCCCTTTCAATACAGCCCTGCAAAGTGACATTCTCAGGGGATCAAATGAATAATAAATTTATTTTGTACACAAGCATAATGAACAATGCTATCACATGGTGGGGCATAATAGCCCGATATAATGACCCAACGTAATCACCAAGAACACAAGTGATATGGAAAATACTGACCTAAGCAAATTCTTGTTTATTTCAATGCATTTCCATTGGGGCAACAGTTATATATAGGACACATTTCAGTACATTCAAGTTATAAAATAATAGAAACGCAAAATTTGTGTGGAAAACGAGTCCTTATTTAAAAGTCTCCACACCCCACCCCCATTAAAAAAAAAAAAAAAATCTGCATTGCTCTAACCTGAATATGATAGACTGCACAAGGGACATGGAATGCATGTCATGCTATTGCATGTGATTGCATGCAATATGTATATACATAGCCATAATAAACCAGACAGACATTTATCTGTCATATAGTATACCACTGTATCTGTATTGAGTCTATATACCCACACATGCATACACACACTGTATTGTGCTATATATATAGGCCAAAGGATGTTTCTATGACTCATTGAGTCTACACCCATAAAAAAAATGCTTACTGCAATTTTTAGAACTTCCTGTGTCAGGATCCAGTGGTTAGAAAAGGTCGTAGAAGGCTCCCTGGATGTTATCCCAGCCACTAGCCTTCCTTAATAAGGAGACTTGTAGATTTGATGTTTACGTTAGCTAAAATGAACTTTCTATGTAGAGTGGTGCTTTCCCTTGCCCTAATCCTCATGTCAGGTGTGGATAAGAATCAGGTGTTTTGGATGCAAACTTGTGCGTACAGTTCAGTGTGGATGTGTGATGTTCTCAGGCTCGTGCAGTTATAAACTGAAAGTGCTGATTGGATGGGAAAAGGAGAGATTTTCCCCTCCACTTATCTTACTTCTGGATTTCTCGGAACTGTGCCAGAGAAGAAGTTGTTTATTGTTTAGCATTTCCTTAGGGCTACAGGTTGGGTTTAGTGTTCTTATTGATGATGGAGTGGTGGGGGAGGGGAGGGGGGGGGGGGGGTATGTAGGGAAGATGTGTAAGTTCCACTTACGTAGTACATATCTCTATCGATCTGTGATCCATAGTTTACTCTGTGGTTCTATTTGAACTGAGGCATTTGTATTCTATTGGTTACTGTAAGTATCTGTAATCTAATGTCCAGCTCACAGTGTGTATAATGTGTAATTCAATTAAAATGTGGGAATAAAGATAAAGGGGAAAAAATTAGCATTCAATTGCAATGCACTGCTGCAGAAGCGTTCATTGTTGTTGCATTGATGTGTTGTGTGGGAGGAATTCTGGAGTATCTGTCATGTGGTCATCACAGAGATTCTTACCCAGTGCATGTTGATAAGGCAGCTTGACAAGTGCCCCTCCCCCTTTTCCCCCTCAAGGCAGCAAAATATACACTAGCACATGTTCTGTGGGTTTCTTGACAACACATTCACGAAGTGTTTATTGTCAGAAGCCACTATAAATATAGCCAATTTCATGTGATGGTTTCCTTGTTAGATGGCTAGCAAGTCTCCAGCTGGCTTCTTAACAACTCCTCGAGTAAGCTGCTATGTATGCATGTACATATACATACATGTGCCGGTGGTGTGTTTGAATAATTCATAAGCTTGAACAGTTTGGTTAAAGCATCATCATTACCTGAATGGGGGCAGTGTCGTCACATTCAGTTAGAAGGCGATTAATTGTAAATATAATGTGGGTGGAAGTGGAATTAGTGAGGGAAGGCAGCATAGGTTTCTAAAAGGCAAAAATATGAAAGAGAAGGCAATGTTTCGCAAAGCCCAACAAGTCCACAATCATGATAGAAGGATAGAGGGGCTCAGAAGCAGGAAAGATAGACGAAGGAGGAGAAGGGACTCCATGACTCAAGAAGAAAGAGCTGACAAAAAGAAAGGAGGGGGATAAGAAAAGCTGAGATAGTTCAGGAAAAAGAAAGCAGGAGAGGGAGAGAAACTGATTTAATCTTAATATTCTTATTTGTTGTTGTTTAAGTTAAAACATAGTATGGATTGACTTGGTTTGTTGTGTAATGCTACAATTTGAATACCAATAAAAGCTAGATATCTTGGTAAGTGGAAAGCAACACATATATGGAGGAATGCACGTGTATGCATGCATGTATGGAGGAATGCACGTGTATGCATGCATGTATGGAGGAATGCACGTGTATGCATGCATGTTTGTGCATGTTGGTATTATTTTGCTGGACTATGTACCCAACATTGTATATCTGATGAGGAATGCTTGAGAGGAAGAATGGGGGTTTTCATGTGAGTGGACAGTTGGATGCATGTTTGCGTTGTTTGTGTATTATGAAGTAGGTATGTTCATGTACACACTCACTAGGGTACCATTGCAAGGTGTAGAGATGACATGTGGCAAGGTTTGTGTGTGTGTGCACATGCATTTCTGTGTGTGTGTGTGTGTGTGTGTGTGCTAAGATGGTGACTGATTCACTGATGGTGGGCCCTGATTCTTATGCTTGCCTGTGTCGTGTGAATGTGACTAGTGTTAAAGTGTGCTGGTTGTGTGTGAATGTGTGTGTGTGTGTGTGTGTGTGTGTACGTGCTGGTGTCAGGTGTGTGTACTTTCATAATACAGTACAGTATTATAACTAGCAGACACTGTTCTTTTTTAAGCCACTGCAGGCTCAAGTTTTTTAAAAATTTTTATGGATGTATTCACTCATGATTTAGTCTTATCAAATACAAGAGTCAGTCTGTCATTTACCACACTGCTACTTCATTGCACACAGTCAGGCCCAAATTCAATGGCTTATGTGATTTCTCCACTTCCACTTCCTTAGCTTTCTTCCAGTAGTTCTCAAGAAAAAAAAAACAGAAAGGGGAAGAAAAAAACAGCAACTTCTGTCATTTTTCACTTTCTCCAATTCTTCATTACTCTTTTTTTTTTTTTTTTCCACAGAAATTACATTTGGAGCTAATAATAGTAGGCATGTCTCTAAGCATGTGAGGTAAATTATGTCAAGTTTTCTTAGACAGCATTCAAAATATATCACCTCATAGGAGTGCACACACACACACACACACACACACACGGACATCAATTGAAGCCATATACACTGTAGTACCTCAAGTCTTGCATCATACAGCTGATTACATTTTGTTCCACTTGGTAAATGATGATAATAATAATAATAAACAATACAATTTGGAAAACTGTTAAGCTAGGTGGTTGCTGGGCTTGGCACTACAGCGTGAAATAACACCCAACACCCTGAAATATCATGAATTATTTCAACATTTTCATCAATTTCATGGAAATTGGAAGTCCCCCCCCTCTCCCCACCATTAAAAATGTTGATTTGAACCCCCTCTCAAGAGTTTGGTTCTAAAAATACCCTCTCTCTCTCTACTTATACCGTGTGCATATATATATATAATATATACAACACACACGTGTACACATACATACATTACATACATACATACATACACTACATACATACATACATAATACATACATAATAAACTCGTGCATACATCATCAGGGTGAGGTTATCGAGTTGATCGAGTGAGTTAGAGGAGACTGTGGTGGTTTTAAGAATTTTTGTTTTTTCTTGTTGAAAGTGTAAATTATGGAGTCCAATAGTCACACAAAACATTTGAGATTTTTTCCTGTCATTGGTTTCTTCGATATTTGGACTTAAAGTTTTCCCTAGTGAAGCCAGTAGCTCAGATACCTCTGGTGTCATAAGCCTACCATATTCTGCCACTTATGCTAGTCAGGATAGCTTGACTCTGGTGCGGAATTAGAGCTATACCTCTAGGAACTAGTAGCTAAGTACTGTGAATCCTCAAATGACACTCCTGATGAAGATAATGAGGTTCTCAGGACTATGAGAGACTTTCACCAAGCTGGAACAGAAACATGACCTTATAGTTAGTTTAGCGTAGCCATTTCTTATAAACAGCAGCATAAGATCACTCCTGGGTGGAAGTGTCAAAGTAGCCATTATGAAATTAGGTCCACTTCTTGTTTTGTGAATGTATTTGAAATCCAATCAATATTCAACAGAGTATTACTGACACAGCGTATTATTATATAGATTGAGAAAACTTCATTTGTGGATGTGGAGGGGAAAGAAGGGGGGGGGGAGTAAACATTTTCTTTGGGGGGATAACTGAAAAACTTAGCTTAGGAGTGAAGGAGGGGCAGGTCTTGCTGTTCCCCACTCCCTCTGTATCAATACTAGCAAGTGTTTGAGACAGAAGGTCATTTATTTTGGATGTGTGAATTCACTGTTTCCAGGGTTACGTACACAATAGACCTACATTGTAAATTTTTTTAATATTAGGTATGAAGCCGAGATTATGGTCAATAGGAGCACTGGTGTTCATCTTGAGATTGACCTCTCTACGGGCCAGGTGTCCGACAACAAACATATGCCCGCTGTGGAATGACTGCACCGACTTAATCATGCAAGGTAAGGGCAGCATCACAACTTCTCATGCACCTGTCATGAGGCTAACCCCCCCCCCCCCCCCCTCTCTCTCTCTCTCTCTCTCTTCCACAACAATTGCAAAAAAAATTCAAACATTTTATTGCAGCACCTTTGGCTTATGCCAGCTAGGACTAAGGCTAATGGGAAGAAATGACAGTATTTCATGGACACTGTCTGTAATCCTGTCACTATATAGTTTTGGTGATTAATAATAGCATATCTAAGAGGGTGCATGTTGTTGTTGTTGTTTTGACATTACCTGACTACACTATATTTAAATTCATACATACATTACTGCTAATAGGCATTGAATAGACAAGTGCATTAATGCAATTTGTGTGTGTTGTATGTATGTGTGTGTATGTGTGTGTGTGTGTGTGCGTGTGTGTGTGTGTGTAGAGCGGTTGAATGGAGGGATGGGGTCAATGACCTGTAGTTCTGAGGCAGTACTGTACTGGGAGAGAAGGTACTATGACGGTACAAGTCCCAGGGTCAAAAGGATCAATATCACTAGCTCAGCCCTCGAGATTTCCAATTTATCAAGTTCTGATGAAGGACTCTACGTGTGTCATTATCGCGAAAATACTGCAACGTTGCAGCTTAAAGTTGGATGTATTTTTGTCTCAGGTAAATGTTGTTATGTTACATGAATTTCTGGTAGGTACGATTTGGTTATAAAAACCAGTACAACCTTTGTTATATATTTTATTCCACCCTAGATATCTTCGCAATGATATCATTAGGCACATGACTGTGAAATAACTCATGATATTTCACGCTGATATTTCACCATTGATTCTACCGGGATTGGAAACGGGTCACGTGTACCCATAGACACTGTTCAAAATTCAATCTTAGACGTGTAACATTTCTTACATTCGTTGGCGGTTCTCAAAGCTGGTTACCTACCTACCCAGAGCTGCATAAGGCCACTAACTTGGGGAATAACTACTTCTAGGTTACTGTATATACTAATGTATAAAAAATAGTGCTTGAAAGAATTGCTACCCTTTTGCAGTCATTCGACCAAAACTGTTATAATTCCTTTGTAGCTGGCTAGAAAAGAAACTTTAGCTGCAGGTTTGAAGCCAAACTAGTCTTAAATAAACAACTATGCACCGTTGTGACCCATTTCAATGGACATAATGAAAATATAACCTTCAATTAAAGTGAGTAGTGTTTGTGTTACAATCCCTTTGCTAGATAGCCAACTGATACTTATACAATAATAACAATTGAATCTTGTGTGTAATGTATTAGTAAATGCAATAAGCATTATGATTTTGATCCCTTTTATGGTATAGCTTTAATCAGCGTAAGATTCCATTTAAATTTGTTCAATTATTACCGCAAAGGCTATTAAACAATTTCATGAGCTTTCTATTGGATATATTTCTAGAAGATTAGTAAAAGACTTATTACTGATCCAACTTCCTGATTCAGGTCCTAATGGTACAGCAGATATTACGGTCTCTGTGTCACTAGCTATCATTTTAAACTCAGCAGAAAAAAATTGAGAAAGCTGAAAAAAATTAGATACTCAAGTATTGTTACAGCGCCAGTTTTGTATTGGCTATTAGGTGTTTCCAATCCCTGTAAACTCTTTCACGTTGTACTGAGCAAGCTCACCTGCAGCTATACTTCAATTTTCAAGGTTTTTACAGCTACCTTCCTCAGGTGTATGTAGCCTACACTCAGGGTTAGAGCAGCTGCTAGAATATAGGCTGAGGGTGTGAGTAGCCCCTACTGTACAAACTTTACCTGTGTGTTACCCTACCTCTAGTACTAACACAGTGAAGATATCTAGTGTGGAATAAACCACTTATTACACTTGTCAGAGTAATTATGGCAAGGCATTTCACCCTCATGCTTTACTTTCACTCTGTCTCTGGCTCATGAAAATAAATTAGCCTGCTCTTGAAATATTTCGCCATATCACACTCTGACTCATGTAATAAGTACTTGCTTTTTTAATTAAAACTTTTTATGAATATCATTATTCAAAGGGTGTTACTGGTGACCCCCAAACCTCTCTGCCACCCCCATCCTCCCTCCCTCTCTTCCTGCCTACAACACTCTATGATTACAAACACCACTTTCGGGATAAACAAATTGTTGTCAATCGAAAAGGCGAAAGCACTGAGTATGTATATCCCTCATTCAAAATTATTCTAAGTGAAATGATGCCTATTGATGAAAATTTATAAGGGGTTAGGCCTTCATTAAGGGGTGGGGGGACAACCCCCTAGAAAAAATTTTCCCCTCCCCCCTCTTAAAATCTTTCGTGACATTTTGATGTAGCATGGAACCAGTTTGCTTTTGCACATTTTTATGTACTGCTCTTAGTATGAGCTGTGTACTGCATCATTTTCTGTATGTAGCCCTGGTGGTATCTAAAAGGAAGTATAAATGTACAATGGATAGATTGTCAGTACAGTCTATAGATTGTCGCCCACTCTGTGAATTTATAGAATGTGCAGTGACGGCGTGAATTCATACATGTTCATATAGCCATTAATATCCTAATTATATTTTGTACAAAGACTACAGCTGTAATATTACTTTTTATAATGTTTATGCATGTAGTTAACTCTATTAACCTATAGCCTTGTAATTTAGCTTTATTTAGCATTTATGTTATTTATGAAATGTATAATAGTAAGCAGTAATTCATACTATGACATCAAACCAGCATCAATGAAGGAGTGTTCATGTGTGAGAAATCACCTCATTAAATTATGCCCCAATGTTATGAGGAGGCTCTGGACCTACTTATTATAGATTTTTGTTTGTATGTGCCTTTTTTTTTTACTTGCAGCTCCAGGAAAGTATTCAAGGTTTTCTTCTGTTGATACTAACTTTGTAGGGTATGTAGGACAACCACTAGATCTACCGACAAACTTTGAATTCACAGAAGGAAGTGGCCAATGCAACTGCTGGAGACCACCACTGCAAGTATTCTTGCAAACAAGTGATCGTGTTAGCCGGTATCACTGCTTTGTTGATGGAGATCGTAATTCTCCCACTATGTGCCCGAGTAGTGAGACCTTTACAGTCAGTCCAGCATCGACTCTGAGCGGTAGAGACATCATCAACTTCAGTCTTAGGTTTAATAGCTTGACTTTGAATGACACGGGAAGCTATGTGTACTCAGTGGAATTTAATCAACAAGTTTTCGCTAGAATGAACTTCGTAGTGAACGTCTCAGGTAAAGTTCACTTTCAAGTGTCTTGTAGTGTTTGTGCACAATACACACACACACATACATGCATACACACACCCTCACGCACACGTGCAGACACTCGCAAATATGTAAGTTGTTACATTCATGTGTTCATTCAATGGAATGTTTGTTTAATTGTTATTACATGTGTTTATTACTTTAGAAGCCACACCTTCTCCTACAACTATGATGACTCCATCATCGGGGCGTGTGATGAGTAAGTATTTATGTGTTTGAACCATAAGAAATGGTATTAGTATAAATGTGGAAGGAGGGAGTATGTGTTTAGTGTTGTGTGAGATTAGGTTTCAAGTCTTGCATAGTCAGTGTATGAATATCAAGGCACTTTCAGTGTGCTTATGCCAGGGGCTTGTTAAATATATAAAAAAAATTTTGTCTGTCAATGATAATTGGAACGATTAAAATAAAATAAGCTTTTTTTTTTTTAGTATGTAATGTGTAAACAGTACTGGCACCTTAGCTATAACGAACGATATTTCAAGTTTTGAATTTTTTTTTTTTTTTTTTTTTTGCCTTTTCTCTGCTTATGAGTTTTAGCTGTTACTATAGATTACTTCTCCCTTACAACACACATACACGCACACACATGCCAATGCACACACACACACACCACTTCATCCTAAGCTTTAGGCTATAGTCTACTGTGCACTTGATTTGATATGCATATTCTAATTGTATTGGTCTTGTGTAGGCAACGATTCATCGACCAGCACCACTGATGGGGGAACTGCAAGTACTGAACTAGTTGCACCACGTAAGTGTCACTTGTAATTGTGTGTGTGTGTGTGTGTATTAGTGTACAATTTCACCATGGTAGGTGGGAGTTTTCTGACTTGCGACAATTACAGATTACAAATGAGTAGCACCTACTTTGTAAATATACTACATGTTTATGTAACATCAATCACTTTAATAATTTTCTGCTCCCTAACAAACAGTTTGTTTATTATTTGACATAGGCCAACAAAGATGGGGGGGGGGGGGGGGGGAATAGGGGGGTGGGGGGGGGGTGGGGGTGGGGGGGTGTGGTTTTTTGGGTGGGGGGTTGGTGGAAGCAAACAAAATAAACATTTTCTGCAATCAAACACATTGTTATCACTAGAATTTTACCGTATTTTCTGTTACAGGTAGCGTTGCTGTTGGGGTGGGAGTGGCTGTGTCTCTCGTGGTTGTTGCATTGGTTGTGGTTGTACTACTACTAGCAGTTTTTCTGTATTCTCGTGCTACTAAAAGGATGGGGCAATGGAAGAAGTCAGAAATAGATGGAAATACTTCTTTGCGTGATGGACTCATAGTCAACAACTTGCCAGCACTAGACGAGAAGGGTAGACCAGTCAGTTTCGCAGAACCTTTTCCTGAAGAACTTGGTGGCAAACAGAATTCAGAAATTAAGAATATATGAAAGTTGCACCATTCTCATGCTACCCTAATATTTTTAACCGTCTTTCGTTGTTGTTTGTTTCTCTTCTTCTCTCTTTCTTGTCCTAGTTCTATTTTTTTTTGTTTCTACCTACTAGCAATCATCATCATGTTTCATTTCACTATTAATGTTTGGTATTTATTACAAAAATTCTTGTTCATTCAGCATACTGTTTGTTCCATATTTGTTGGTTCACATGATTAATGTCACAGATAAATGAGAGAGTTGCATTGTTTTGGTATGCCTGGAATTTACATTCAAGCAATATGCATTAATACAATGGGAGGGGCTTTGTTGAGCCCCCTGCTCCCCCTTTTAATTTTATCATTTTTGTAATTATTGTTATTATTATTACTATTATTATTACTATTACTTCATTTTTAATTTATTTATTATCTATTTACAACCCATAATATCCCTATAGAGTTTAGCATAGCTACTTATGTTGCAACACTCAAAAATGTGCAGTCTGATGGCTTTCCAGACGAAATGCATGGTAAAGGGTTTGCACAATAGAGATGCCACATTATGTTGGTGGTGGTGGTGGTGGGGGGCTAAGACGCCCCTCTTGTTCACATTATTGAATGTAGCAGGGAAAAAAGTTCAATTATTGGCGAGCGAGCGTAGCGAGCGAGACAGTATATCACTGGAAAAATATCCAGATTTCCTGTACCAGGTCAGTAAAAGGAAAGGCTACTGGAAGGTCACCTGTCAGTCACATGGCTGTCACCTTTCCTAATGCCAGGGAATATCTGGTTTCCCTGTACCTATCCTATAACAGTACAGGGCAAAATTTCCTATAGCCTTTCCTTTGAATAGACTGATCCATGACAGCTCACGTTACCCTACACCTATCCTTGAGTACATGCCACCTCATGTTCTGTGTAATATTTCAGATATCTTCCACCTCATGTTCACTGGACCTGTCCAACATGATGTCATTCCATCTATACTGGACCAATCCTGCATGATGTCATCCCATTTTTATTGGACCTGTCCTGAATTACGGCATCCCATCTTTACTGGACTTATCCTGCATGACAACATCCCATCTGTACCGAACCTTTCCAAATGTCAGGGAATATCTGGTTTCCCTGTACCTATCCTATACTAGTACAGGGCAAAATTTCCTATAGCCTTTCCTTTGAATAGACTGGTCCATGACAGCTCACGTTACCCTACACCTATCCTTGAGTACATGCCACCTCATGTTCTGTGTAATAAATTTCAGATATCGTCCACTGGATCTGTCCAACATAACGTCATCCCATCTTTACTAAACCTATCCTGCACGATGTCATCCCATCTTTACTGGACCTATCCTGCACGATGTCATCCCATCTTTACTGGACCTATCCTGCACGATGTCATCCCATCTTTACTGGACCTATCCTGCACGATGTCATCCCATCTTTACTGGTCCTATCCTGCATGATGTCATCCCATCTTTACTGGACCTATCCTGCATGATGACATCCCATCTTTACTGGACCTATCCTGCATGATGTCATCCCATCTTTACTGGACCTATCCGGCATGATGTCATCCCATCTTTACTGGACCTATCCTGCACGATGTCATCCCATCTTTACTGGACCTATCCCGCATGATGACATCCCATCTCTACTGGACCTATCCGGCATGATGTCATCCCATCTTTACTGGACCTATCCTGCACGATGTCATCCCATCTTTACTGGACCTATCCTGCACGATGTCATCCCATCTTTACTGGTCCTATCCTGCACGATGTCATCCCATCTTTACTGGACCTATCCTGCACGATGTCATCCCATCTTTACTGGACCTATCCTGCACGATGTCATCCCATCTTTACTGGACCTATCCTGCACGATGTCATCCCATCTTTACTGGTCCTATCCTGCATGATGACATCCCATCTTTACTGGACCTATCCTGCACGATGTCATCCCATCTTTACTGGACCTATCCTGCATGATGACATCCCATCTTTACTGGACCTATCCTGCATGATGTCATCCCATCTTTACTGGACCTATCCTGCATGATGTCATCCCATCTTTACTGGTCCTATCCTGCATGATGACATCCCATCTTTACTGGACCTATCCTGCATGATGTCATCCCATCTTTACTGGTCCTATCCTGCATGATGTCATCTCATCTTTACTGGACCTATCCTGCATGATGACATCCCATCTTTACTGGACCTATCCTGCATGATGACATCCCATCTTTACTGGTCCTATCCTGCATGATGACATCCCATCTTTACTGGTCCTATCCTGCACGATGTCATCCCATCTTTACTGGACCTATCCTGCACGATGTCATCCCATCTTTACTGGACCTATCCTGCACGATGTCATCCCATCTTTACTGGTCCTATCCTGCACGATGTCATCCCATCTTTACTGGACCTATCCGGCATGATGACATCCCATCTCTACTGGTCCTATCCTGCACGATGTCATCCCATCTTTACTGGACCTATCCGGCATGATGACATCCCATCTTTACTGGACCTATCCTGCACGATGTCATCTCATCTTTACTGGATCTGTCCTGAATAACATCAGTCTATCTAAACTGAAACTGTCACGAACACTATCAGTACATCTGTACTAATCAGTATTGAATAATGTCAGCACATCCTGTCATGAACAATGTCAACCAGGTTATTGTATAATCTGACCAGTCCAAATAATATATATATATATATATGCCCACCCATACTGTACTACAATTAAGTCATTCAATTCCGATAGAAAAATGAGAAAAACTATACCAAGTTATCTCTACAGTTTAGTCTGAGAGTTATGAAAACCTCTAGCGTCCATTTATATGTAGCAAGTTAAGATGATAGTAGCACCAAGTCTCATCTTCCATGACTTTCATCCATTGAAATAAACATCCACTGTGTAGTATGCTTCAAAATACTCAATTCTACAATAAAAATTTTACATGACTACTAATTATACGAATATAAAACTGTAAGCAACTATTTAAATTAGGGTAACATAGAAGGCTTTCAGTAGAAAACTTACATCAAAAAAAGACTTCTTAAGTTGCCACTTCCACATCTGAAAACATTACTCCCCCTTTGTAGAGAACTCCAATTTCCTGAGTAATAAATTAGTATACTGCATCTAAAATGTCATCAGTACATATAGCTAAATTATCACACTTACACCACCAAAATTAAATTAACCAACAATGACAAATTACAAGAAACTAATGAAAGGTTTCTATTCTATTTTAACATCGGGTTGCACTGTTGAGAGGTACAAAATGAATTGCCTGCTTCTTTGAAATGTCTATCACAATCGGTACCCGGAGGAAGCAATAATTAGAACATCCGAACCAGAATTTTTTTTTGTGGGGGTAAGGGAATGCTAGACTCATAGGTCAGACACTATACCTAACCACTCCACTCGGAAGGTTCTGGCAAATTGGCCATATCAAACTCGTTATGCCCAGAATCTGGAATGTATTGGACGTGTACAGTGTATGGTGAGGGTATGTGTTTTGATTAAAAGAGGGCAGGTACACTACTTACGAGCTATCTCTACAAATCAAAGGCGCCTCAAACATGGCAACACTACAACGTCTGTAGATAGAATACTATAATAACAAACAACAGATTGCTACAAGCACTCTCTTAAAGTACATTCTCTACAGTTAAGGAGATGTACTGTGACTAATACGAGTCTAGAAATGTTCCCTCAGTAGGTGTCGTGTGTATCCAAGAACAGTTAGCACCATTGCTGGATATCAATGGGGAAGGCATGATACGGATACTGCACTAAACACTTTACCGAGTATTGCATACATTTTATTGATTTACTTGCGGTTAAACACAGTATTCCAGTAGTCTGGCGCACGCAGACCCTTTACCTCTTTAAATACTGCCAGGGAGGAAAGGGTCTGGTCACTCCCCAATTGTGGTAGTTGTGTCTACGCTGCCAGGACAGCGGCCCAATCAGATTGTTCAGGGGTGGATAATGCAAAATCGGGTATATGTTATATATATGTATGTATGTATGGATGGTACGTATGCTCTTTAAACGCGCGCGCGGGGAACGTTTTTCTCCTAAAAACACGGCTATTTAGGCTTGACTCCAGTTTATTCTGAAACTACAGCATTAAGCAAACCTTACTTTATACTTAAGCTCCAAAGTATGAGAAAATTCCTGCTAAAACGCTTGTTTTCAAGACACAAAAAGTTGATTCGGCAGGTTACTATGGCATTGAAGACCCTTTTCCAGATTTTAATTTCAAAACTTCGCCGTTTTATGGGGGGATACGCGAGTGCCGGTTGTTGGTTGTCAAGAGCCGTTGGTAGTTTCAGAATGCCGTAGTATTTATAATGCTATGGAAGCTACTACTTCTTGAGGGAAGCTGAGATAATTACGCAATTCCATATTTGTTAGCTAAATATGCAAAATTAACTCTGGCCTTTCTTTTTTGTAGCTAAGAGCTAGTCAACAGTGACTGGTAAATTCAAATAGTCAGATTGGCTCAAATTTGGTCTACAAAAGTTACCACTGCTCAAGAAAATGAGGTAAGAAAGTAATTTTGTATTTGTGTGTTAAAATTTATTGTCTTTTGTTTTTGTAGGTGAGAGCTTGTTGTCAAGAATTCAAGGTAATTCAGATGGTCAAAGTAACTTCAATTTGATACTACAGAAGTTATCAATACTCAAGAATGATGTAAGTAGTAATTCTATATTTGTTGGCTAAAATTACAAATAATAACACTGGTTTATTTTTTATCATAGCTGAGAGCTTGTTTCAAGAGTTACTGGTGATTGAGATTATCAGAATGGTTGATGTTTGATACTACAAAAGTTACCATTACTAAGGTAAGAGAGTGATTTTGTATTTGTTTGCTGAAATGAAATGTCATAACTGCTATTATAGTGTTTGCATGAAGTAAGCTAAAACATAGTAACATTTTATGTTACCTACTATCAGGCTCGCTCGCCATTTGTGCTCAAGCACACCACTAGTTATTAACAAATCTCCACAAAAAGGTTGGAGAAAAGGGGCAATAAATATATCTCTGGTTATGTGTGGACGTGCGCATGTCATTTTGTACTTTGACCCTCGCGTTTTGTGTTCTCTGAGAGTAGTTTAGCGACCTTTACCCTATCATAGAAGGAAATTTAATTCGTTACCGCGCCTGCATACTACTCGGGGAAACTTGAGGAAAACGTTAACATAAATACATGGTCTCCCTACATGCTTGTAAAGGGATAAAAGGACTGAATGATGCCTTCCTAAACTAGGTGAATAGGAGCTTGTCGACATTGCTCAAGCACACCGCTAGTTATTATTTTTATTATTATAATTAGTTACAAGTTTCAGTATTGCATTTTCTGTTAATGTGTTAGTGTGGACGTTTAAGCATGAAGCAAAATATGGCCAACTTGCTATGGATGTATGCTTTGCTAGAGTTTCAAGGACTTTCTGTAGTAATTTTGCCAGCAACCATAAATTGACTGTGACTGACAGCAACAAACTTCTTACATTTAGCTATATATTTTTTACACAACAAATATTCATATACTTCACACTTCTTTTATTGTTAACTACAAGTGTAATATCAGGTCTAGTGCAGCTAAGAAAGTCCAGTCACTCAATAAGCTTGCACTCAAATTTCTTTAATGCCACCAGCCCAGCAAGTATGAATAATTTTAGCTAAAACCTGCATGGTGCATTTCATTGTCTTACAATGAAACACGGGGCAAATACAGTAGCTAGCTACACATGTTATGGACTTATAACATCTGATAGCTATTATAACATACATTTTTTTTAAAGCTCAACTGTCAAGGAAAACTACATAGTGATCAAGAATATTATGATATTGATTCTTACTTGCAGTTGATTGTGTAAAATACTAAGCTGTCCCTAGCCACACCTTCATTCACATTTTCCTTGAAATCTTTGGTTTGATGTATAGCTAATATATCCTGCTCACAAAAATTTGGTAATTTTGTTTTATATAGCCGTGTTTGTATTATAGGAAGTAACTAACACCAATCCCTGGAACAAGAGTTGGCTATACTCATCTGTAGCTATATATTCACATTTATAATCACTCTATAGACTAACATTTGCTTGTTAGTACATGACGTTATTCAGTTACCCTCATCTGTGACCACGTCCAAAATAGTTAACAAGGCCAAAAGAAAGTCATATTATAGGAAAAACATCGCTTAATAAAAGAAGGAAAATGAATTAAAGAATGGCAAATCTTCACAAAATCTTCTATTATATGAACCATCATTTCAAAATGTGTCACAAAATAAATCCACAATAATAAAAAAGAAAATCAGCTGGCAATACAATATTTTAGTGCATCTGGCTATCAATATTTTTAACAATACATTTGAAAAAAAAAAATCAACTTATAAATTTGCCATTCTTTAATTTTTACATACAAAGCCTCAGCTGGAGCAGTGGTTAGTCTGGTCTTTTCCTTAACATTCTCACAGATTCCAGCTGGCAGTACAGTGTGATGATGAAGCAAAACGGATAACAATGTCGACTCAAGATGATAAACAAAATGACTGGCAGGACACCTCCTGGTGCACGACACTCCAAATGGACGAAACTCACATCCTCTCTTTGCATGCCGGCCATCTGGGGCAAAGCGATCTGGATCAAAGTGAGAGGGGTGGTCCCACACTTCGCTGCTGCGTAGAGTTACACCCAAAACTTGAATAATAGGAATATTGGCTGGTATGTGATAACCATCTACAACGAGATCATTAGGACTATAATGAGCAGTAAAAGGGGCTGTGCCGCTGAGACGTAGAGCTTCATCCAGCACCTGCCGCAAGTAAGAAGATGAAGTCTGAATATACCTCTTTAGTTTGGTGTCGTCGCTAATGTTCTTTTCTATCTCAGCAGCCAACTTTACCTGAACTTCAGAGTGAGTACTCAAGTACTGAAATAGCCATGCTGTATAGAAAGTGGCTCCATGGTAGCCGCCCAAGAAAGCTATCAGGTGTGAAATTATTTCGTCTTCATCATAATCAGCTTCCAGCAATTCGTCCATTAATGGGAATCGTAGATCTGATCTTGAGTTTCTGCGAGAATTCAGCATCTTTTTCATGATGTCTTGCAATGCTTTCCAATCTTGCTCAAAATCTAAATCTTCATGAGATGTCCAAGTATCACCATCACAGGCATATTTGGCCTCTTCTTTAACCTTGCAGTTATCATATAATCTCACCAGTTCTTCAATTCCTTTGTCATCTTCAAAAATGTTGCCGAAAAGTGTGGTAACTATTGCTTTCATGAAAAATTTATACATTTCACTAACTATTTCAATTTTTTCCATTGGAGCCCATCTCTTCACCACTTCACGGGACAGTGCCACAAACACCGGGTAGAATGACGTCAGGTTATCTCCACGAACGCATTGGTGAATGCGTGACTTCCTGTCCAGCCAGAGGGAATCGTTAATGTTCAAGATAGCTCGCATTCCGTGCAAACGATCGTTTCCAAAAAAACTTAAGGGTCTGTTGTAAAGATTCTCTGTATCTTTGTAAGATTTGAGACCGCACACACTAACTAGGTGCTGACCTTTCCACCAGAACGCCCTGACTGGACACACACCCTCCTTAATGTTCCTTTAATAAGCAATGGTACAGGTCGTCTTTTTGGTGTGCACACTCTGAAGACTTCGGAGGGTCATTCCATCCAGGCGCAAGTTTAGCCTTTGAGTATTTTCTTCCCCGAAGAAAAAATAGGAACAATCCACCTCCAACCACCAAAGCAAACAATACGGCTGTAACAACACCATCCATGGGCTAACTACACTTTTTCGCCAACTTACCAAAATAATGTGGTCCCACGCATGAAATTAATTTAACGGTTTAAAATGATATTCATAGCGTGCGGTCGATCCAGTTGCTTTGCAATAACTTACACAAGAATTCTAATTGATTCGTTGTCTTCCTGTTGCACTGGTAAAGGGTCTGGCTAATTGTACTAAATGAATCCTTTTTATTTCTAGAGTTTCCTTGGGTTTATTAAGGCATTAGGACTTTAACACACTGGTGACCACATTTTAGTCTAGATTCTCCTTGCCTCCCAGTGTACACACTACTTTATATCATTTTAATAGTATGAAATGAACCTAATGAGACCTGGAATGGTTGTTTTATTTCTCTCTTTATTAGAACATATGGAGCACATGGTATGACGGCCTAGGGGAAAATTAGACTGAGATATCTAAAGTTGAAGTAGGAAAAGTTTGGGTCCATAATAAGGACTTGCAGAAATTTTATAAGTAAAATACACGTTATGTGCACTATCCAGTCTGTAGAAAATACCAATGTCTACAGACAGAAATAACTATCAAGCAGCTGATGGATTCAAAAGTATTTGATAATTGGGGGGAAAAATGCAGATCAAACTTAATCATGTTTTCATCTCAAGTTATGCATTCATCCCAAAATAGCTAATTAATAGTTGTAAATTTGTCCTATAAATATTCTGAATGAGTTTATGTTAAGTGCCCATAGGAATCTAATTTTTGACACTAAATCACACAACACTTGCAGCCTTTTGCATACAAAATGGCACTCATGAAAGAATAATATCCTTATTAGGCACAAGATAATGTGTTGTATGACACGAGGCTGACTGACATCAGAAGAAGACTTTTACAATTGTGGCATGAGACCATTTCCCATCTCTACCAGCTCTAGCAGTAGGTAAAGGGTTTTTCTAGCCAGACTACACAAGCCTTGGGTGGTTCAGCTGAAGGAGCAACTTCACTCACTCCACGGAAAGAAATGTTTCCACAGTTTGAATTGAAGTACAAACTTCAAAAGATACTGTAGGATAAATTTTTTAGTGAATGAGGGACTTATTAGGAGCAAGCTTAAAAATTTGGAAAATCGTTCATCCAGTCCATTGTTAAAAGCTACAGGAAGCAGATTATATATCAGATCAGTAAAGTGTCATCATCACACTATTTCATGTAATGGTTAGCTTTAATTACTTTGAATACATTTTTTCATACAACATATCAATACTTGATTCAAGCAGCTGAGGGGTGATGCTTTTAGTAGAAAAGTTGCTTAGAAAAGATGCTGACCCAAACACAATAAGATGGGAAGTGGTAAGGATTGTTATAGAACTAAAGATCCAAACGGTCCAAGTGTGCTGTTATTGTCTTGATACTTCTAGCAAATGTGGACTCCAGTCTGATGATAGCTGCTCACAAAGGCTATGTAATGATGGCTAAAGTGCTATTGAAGCATTGGAGCTTATTTAAATCCTCTCATGTTCTTCTAGGCTGATTACACAGTGCTTATATTGGCCAGCAAGGAGAGGCATCATGAGATTGTCGAATGTCTTCTGGACTCCCAAACAATCCTGTCTATCACAGAGACATGCACATGGGAACTTGGCCAGTTGGTCTGGCTATCTCAAAGCCCTTGTTATAACAGCCAATAAACAATCAAATCTGGACTTTCCTATTTAATATTCTTGCATTTTATTAAAAAGCAAATAGAGTGTTCAGTTACACCCATACTGGGGTATACAGTAGGTATGATGGCATGGTATTATTGCATCCTGAGGGTGTATCGTACTCTCTTACTGTAAAGCACCGTAGCATATTTGTGTACAGTGTATAACATGCTCAACCTATACCTTTTGTGGGAGTAGACTGCAACACCTCAGTAAAGTATAGCTATGCCTACATGTTGGTCTTGGTTGGTGAAATGACTTCTGAAAGTTAAACATTTCATATCATTAGCCACGTACACTAACAGCCACACTAATAGCTATCAATATGCCAAAGAATGATAATATAGCTATATCCAATCTTGAATATAGTATAATTATTGTTTGTTTACTGTTTACTTTCATTATGAGTATTTCAGTCATAATGTTACTAACTAAATACAAATGAATTTTCTTATTGTTTTTCTCTCCGGACTCTATGAATACTATAATTCAAGGTTGACTACACTGTAAAAAAATGGAGTGTTCAGTTACACCCTTACTTATTAAAAGATAAGTTTCAGAAGATAAGTTTATCATTGCTTTATCTAGCTATAGCTAGCTAGATCTTGGCTATAGCTATAGCACCTCCTGTGAATATATTTTTTGTAGAGTAAAATAAAATACACTTTCTAAATTATTAGCGCGCATTTTTTTTGCTCCAATTTGCATCTCACTTCACCTTCTATACTTCTGCAATCATTTTTGTTAGTGACAATGCTAGTTTCTTGCGTATTTCCTTTTACAAACCCAACAAACAATACAATACCTAAAAACAGTTACTTCATCAGCTTCAGTGGATAGCAATGGTAATAATAGTGGACTCAGCCCCTCTGTTTCTACAACAATTAGTGTTCTCATGGTCTCCTTGCTCATTGCTATATCTGGAATATTTAGCTAAGTCTCTCTATTATTGGTAGCCAGAAAAATGGCAACCAAGAGAAGCTCTGGTAGAGAGGTTGAATACTGCATACCAGAACTTCCTGACATCCAAATTCCATCCATTATGAAGTTATTGATCAGTATGCTCCTACCTATGTGCAGAAAAGATAATAAATCAAAATGTAAAAAATATCCCATTTGGTGTGATGCCAAATGAGGCATACCCACAATTAACCTTGCTAACTACTTTCACTCTAAAAAATGTGTTAAGAAAAACAGAGGCAAAAAAACACCTGGAACTGATTTATGAACTAACAAACATAGGCAATGCAAACTATAGGAGGAATTCAGAGAGGCACACATACATACAACACACATTAACTTAGCAAATACATGAGAAAAGACACTACTAACAAACAGGCATCATTGAATGAAGCTAACTGGAATCATAATGTCTTTTAGAATGATGATTCAACATTTGCCATAATAAAAATTGAGGCATATGCTATTATTCACATTGAAAGAGTACTACAATAACAATGTCACTAATTATAGTAACAATACTTTAGGGGAGAATGCTTATTTACACTTTTACACTCCATCATTTGCTGCAAAGATGAATGAAGAACAAGACATTCCAAAGAGAAGTGTGTGAAAAGTAAGTAGGATGGTCAAAACAGATTTTGCAACTGCAGGATAGCTATTTTATTTTGAATTGTCTGATTTTTAATCTTTCACCAGCAAAAAAATACAAAGTCAAGCTTTTTTTTATCATAATAATTATAATAGTTAACCATTTCTTTTCCACACAAAACTTAGACACAAATTGTATTTTGCAAGGGAAAGCTATTCCGCATATTGATCAAAAATTTATTGTATATGCATACGCACGTATATATAAAATATTCTACACAACAAGCTAGTATCAGTGAGAAAATCTCCTTGATTTACTGATACAGTTCCTCAAATATCAATGGCCACAACAAGGGGGAAAAAATTCATAAAAGCACTCTGGCATTAACAAATGATTTGAGTCCTTCAGCTTCAAGCATGTCCTATTTCAGGTTGTCTCTTTCTACATGATGAATGGTTTTGGGAAGCGGTAGAGGACTATGTTGTGGCAAACTCACTCATAAATCGATATTGCAAGTCAATATTGCAGAGCATAATATGTTGAAGATATGACCCCAAGTTTCTGATTTTTCTCATCAATAATGCTATTATCATGGTTTTGGTGAATAAGCCTGCCCTTCTTGTCTTGTGATGCTATCGAATAGGCGGACCAAAGACAAAGATGATCGGACTTTATTTCTTGAACTTTTGTGGGGGATTTGGTTCGGGATGGTGGGGATCGATGACATTGCATTTCAAGACCATTCTGCTGCTATGGGAGGATAATTGCCTGAGTGCCTTTAGGATGATGGTAAGTATTCCCAAGTTGAGATGACTGAATGGAACCCTCAATTGGATCAGGGGCATGGGAAGATGGGAAAAATAACAGAGTTTGAGTTGGGAGGCAATGGAACTTTATGAATAGTTTTCAGGAGGGACATGAATGTGCTACCTAGTCTGGCGCAGCCAGACCCTTTACCTAACCACTACACGGAGAAAGGGTCTGGGGACAATCATGCACCTTGGCTGTTCTAGAGGAATGTGGTAGTGGTTGTCTAATTACTGTTACAGTGCCACGGTTTGCTGGACGAGCTGACCTGAGTATAACCACAGAGTATTTTGCGCAAGCGTAGCAACCACCAACACTTTGATAGTTCAGGAATGTGGGCTCCGTTTATGTACACTTGTGGTAAGATGCCCACTCATTTCACCGAGGGCTGCCTAGGAGATGACTAACTAACCACAGCCCAAAATCTTGGCTGTAAGAAAAGCCAAGGTGCATGATTGTCCCCAGACCCTTTCTCCGCATAGTGGTTAGGTAAAGGGTCTGGCTGTGCCAGACTACTATGTGCTAGCTCAGCTATAGTCAATCATTGAAGAGGAAGTGGCTAATTGTGATGTAGCAAAAGAGAGGTTGACATCTTATTGGGGTGGGGGGGAGGGGGTTTAAGAAGTATATGTATCTTACAAATGAAGAAAAAGACATGGGGAAGGAAGAACTCCCAATAAAGCACTCACTTGACCTCTAAAAGACAACCACATTTTTACCAGTCTCTACAGTGGCGGATCCAATGGAGTTTGACTTGGTTCATCTGAACCCCCCTTTTATACCCTGCCACACCCCTAATTACTTCCTCATTTGAGCCCTTCTATACCAGCGAGTCCTAGTTTATTGGTATCGACGCGGTTAATCAGTCGTTATTCAAGCTGTGGATTAGCACTCAAATCACAACAAGGTCCTTCTACAAAGTAAACTGCATATATACTATGTAGTGTAAAAGAATAGATTGAGTAATGATCTGATGGAGAGGGTGGATTATATGAACCTATAATCTATGCATCTTTTGTGTACAATCATCATTGCAACAGTATAACTGCACATAATTTTTGTTACAAATAAGATAGTATTGAACTTCTCAAATGATATATTACATATGGCTATGACTTTTGTTAAAAGGAACCCCTTTTGAAGTCTCTGGTCCACTACTGCTTCAGTCTGACCAAATTGCAAATTTGATAGGGGAATGCTTGCATTATAATTTATTTTGCCATTTTATAATTAAAAAAAGCTACACCCATTCAAAAATGAGTGGGCCATGTTCTGTTAGATGTACTTAGTTCAAAAGTACAGTTCACTTTCTATAATGACATACTAAGTTTTGACGCATTATTATATTTCATAACCAGAAGTCAAAACCTGAGAATGAACCTGGAAGGTGGTATGAAGATAAGAATCTAGACGGAAGTTGGTTACTATCAATGGGTTGTAAAGTGTGACGGGTAACCCAAGGAAACCTAAGAAATAAAACGAATTCATTCAGTCTAATTAGACACGTTCACTATTCAGGTAAGCTTGCGGAAAAGGGGTGGTTAAACAGTAATGGATGGTGTTGTTACAGCCATATTGTTTGCTTTGGTGGTTGGAGGTGGATTGTTCCTATTTTTTCTTTGGGGAAGAAAATAGTCAAAAGCTAAACTTGCGCCTGGATGGAATGACCCTCCGATGTCTTCAGAGTGTGCATACCAAAAAGACGACCTTATTAAATCTGTGAGAATGTTAAGGAAAAGACCAGACTAACCACTGCTCCAGCTGAGGCTTTGTATATAAAAATTTAACCACGTCAGATTTGAACAATAAAATTTTATAAATTGATTTTTTTTCAAATGTTTTTGTTAAAAATACTGATAGCCAGATGCAGTAAAATATTGTATTGCCAGCTTATTTTCTTTTTTTTTAATTATTGTTGAGTTATTTTGTAACTTAATTTTTATTTTTGAAATGACTGTAACTAATAGAAAATTTTCAGTCTAGTTAAAGCCCTCAGGCCATTTTTCATTTCCTGCTTATTGCCATCCAGTGGGAATTTATGCAAATTGGAATTAATCATTTCTTCATACTTTTTATATAAGGCTGCAGATGAATAGAAGAAATAGAAGTAGCACAATAACTATAAGTAACTTTCACCAGAATATTGCCATGTCACATGCATAATCAAAATTTCTTCTCAACCATTCATAGAAATATGAACAAAACAGGTAGACTTTCTAAATCAGTGCACCATTAAAGCGACATAAACCAAAAAATAATTAATCTAAAAACTCAACAAACTTTCCCATAACCATTTGAACATAGTAAGGAAATACTCTCACTAACTCCTTACTACAGTGGTCCCTCTCTTGAGAGACCCCTCTGACCAACGACCACTCCATTTATAAGACCAGTTTTACCTGCACCGACAGCGTCTGCAGTCTTTCTCACCTCTGTCCAGCGACCACCCCGCTAACGCGACCAATTAAATTAGAGACCATTTGCTGACATCAGCAATTTTTCTGACCTTCTGCGCAGCAGACCCTTAGTCTGGGTCTGGCTACGCCAGACTAGCAGACCCTAGCGTATCGGGCCTCAATTGTAGCAGCAGTCCAGCTGCTGTCTTTATCTCCCAATCTAGGTCTAGCACTTCTGAGGCTTGCTGCTCTGTGGGTGGTAAGTTGTTGGTTAGCTATGATAAACTTCATTACAGCTGATCTGTAGTTACAATTGGCTTAGCTTAGCTCCAGTCCAGACAGGAGCAGCAACTTTAACTGAATTACTATTATATATGATATGCTTGACAAATGCTTGCTGTGGTAAAAAATGGAAGAACTTTTAGGTCTGCTTCATAACTAGCCAAAGGCCAGAATAACTGATCCACCAGAGGTCATCTAATTCATCACTCTGTTTCTTGCACTAAGTGAGCGACAGCAGGAGAGTACTCCCACACCAGCACTACTGTTGAAGCAGATAAGAGATTTAGCTGTCATCAAGAGACTTTAAACTCATTCATTATTAATAATTTCATTCACATAAATCATCAAAAAAGCCATGGCACATTTAAGTGACCTTCAAGACTTTGCCCTTGGACAAGAAAATTCTGAGCTGCTTGAAAGCAAAGACATTGTTGCACGAATGATATGTGATACTAGAAACATGAAGCATACTAAACTTACTGATTATTTACATCCATTGCAATTTTCAAATGTTAATACTGATTTTCTGTTAATTGTTAATATTAACCAGATGAATTGTGGAATATACTGATTTTCTGTTCTTAGTTATCATTAATATTTAGAACTTCACTAGCCATTTTTAATAGAATTTATAACATAAACGTTTCGACACACTATACAGTGGCCTTCTTCAGTATGAATATGAAAAAGATACAATGCATTAACCCTAAGGGTGACAGAAAATAAATAAGATACAATGCATTAACCCTAAGGGTGACAGAAAATAAATAAACAGCTTTAACAATAACTAAGGAAACAAGCCCTTAAGAGTAGTTAGAATTGTGAATGAGGCAGTTGTACACTGTAGGCAATAAACCCTCATCTCTGTTCAGTGAACTATTTCTCTTTTTTATTTGCCAAGATTCCAGATAACATCTTTGGTATAGATTAGAATGAGAATCTATGACCTTTGCATTATTCCAATCTATGACATGGTTGGACTTTACTGCATGCTCTGCAACAGCTGAGGTGAAGTAGGTGCTATCCGGTATAATGGCTCTCTTATGTTCTTTTAGTCTGTCTCCCAGTGTTCTCCCTGACTGTCCAATATAAGTGTGATTGCATGAACCACAAGGTATTTGGTATACAATGCCTCTCTTTTCTGACATGGGCACCTTATCCTTTGCATGAACCAATATTGTCTTCAGTGTCTGATGTGGTCTGAAACATGTCCTGATGTTAAGTGGTGTTAATATTCTTTTGATGCTCTCTGAAACATGCCTGATATAAGGTAGCACTACTGTCCCAATGGGTTCGTTATTGTCACTTGACTTCACACTTGTTGACACAGAATAATTCATTTTGATGACACTGGATGGATAACCATTGGTTCTTAGAGCATCCACAATATGATTTTTCTCCTTCTTTTGGTCGTGAGGACTTGTACAAATGTTGTTAGCTCTAATAAAAAGCGTCTTGGCAACTGCTACTTTATGAGCTAGAGGGTGGTGTGAGTCGAAACTCAAGTACTTATCCGTGTGTGTCTTCTTTCTATACACACTAGTTGAGAAGGAACCATCAGAGTGATGTGTAATATTGGTATCTAAAAAGGCCAACTGGTGATCTTCTTCCATTTCAAATGTAAATTTGATTGAGTCCTCAATAGTATTGAGATGTTCATGGAATGAGAGGACCAAGTCTTCAGGTAATGCTGTAAAGACGTCATCAACATACCGTTTCCAGAAAGATGGTGGTGAGTGGAAAGTAGACAGTGCTCTTTGTTCAATATCTTCCATAATCAGGTTTGCAACAGTTACAGAGACAGGAGAGCCCATCGCTGTACCGAACACTTGTTGGTATACTTCACCACAGTATGTCAAATATGTTGCGTTAAGACAAAATTCGAGCAATCTGACAATCTCCTGTGCTGTTAGAATAGTTCTCTCTTCTAGTGTCGAATCATCTATCAACCGTTGATAGGCTATCTCTGTAGCACGTTTCACTGGAACACTGGTAAAAAGAGACACGACATCAAATGAAATTAATTTAGTTTCTTGTGGTAGATGTTGTTCCACAATAAAGCTTGAAAAATCCTTTGAATTTTTGACATGAGAATCTGTTTTTCCTACTAATGGTGAAATGATTTTAACCAGATGTTTTGATAACTGATATGTTGGTGAGTTTATGAAGGAAACAATAGGTCTCAAAGGGATTCCAGGTTTGTGTATTTTTGGTAGACCATAAAAGAGTGGAGTTTTACCAGCTGAACTTCGGAGTTTATAATAAAGTCCTGGAGGTATAGAGCCTGACTTCTTTAATGACATCAAAATCTCATTCAATTTTCTCTCAATCCTTTTTTACAGGATCTCTGTCCAACTTTTTGTAAGTTGTAGGATTAGATAACATGGTCCTAACTTTCAAATCGTATTGAGATTTGTCTAGAAGAACAGTAGCTCTGCCTTTATCTGCTGGTAAGATCATAACAGAATTGTCATTTCGCAACTCTTTTATGGCTTTCAATTCATCAGGTTTCAAGTTACTAGGTGGTGGCCTGGCTTTATTCAAAATTCCAATGATGCCAACTCTAGCTAAGCTTGCTTTCCCTTTATCTGCTTTTCTTAGACCATCTTCAACGGCTGCAACAATTTCAGGGATTGGAATCACTTTGGGTGATGGAGCAAAGTTGAGTCCTTTGGCCAGAACATTCTTCTGTGGTAATGTCAATGCTCTTGATGACTCATTCACCACCCACCTTTCGACGTTTGGTTTTGAATCATTAGAACGTTTGAGAAGTAAATCAAACTTTTTTTTTCTGCCTATCTTTGCATATCTTAGTTGTTTGTTGATATGTTTGTTCCTTCAGCTTAAAAATTGCTGTCAGGTGATGAGGTTCGACATTGATTTCCAAAACTCTGAGTTGTGAAGAAATATCATGTTCCAAATTTCTGATTGACCGCACTGTCTGAGTGATTCTAGCTAGTAAAAAACTTCGACTCGTCCTTTTGGCTATATTTCTACCATCCTGTGTATTGACCAATGGTTTCACATATAGACTTCTGGGTATTAGACCATATCTTTTCATCCTAAGATTGAAATTCAAATGCTGTTTAAAGGAAGCCATTTTCTTTGTCAATTTAAGATATTTCCTGACCATGCCAAGTATCCTTTGACCATAATTGTCACGAATTACTTTAAATAGACCTGTGTTGCTAGGTATGTTTATATCATTAATATTTAGAACTTCACTAGCCATTTTTAATAGAATTTATAACATAAACGTTTCGACACACTATACAGTGGCCTTCTTCAGTATGAATATGAAAAAGATACAATGCATTAACCCTAAGGGTGACAGAAAATAAATAAGATACAATGCATTAACCCTAAGGGTGACAGAAAATAAATAAACAGCTTTAACAATAACTAAGGAAACAAGCCCTTAAGAGTAGTTAGAATTGTGAATGAGGCAGTTGTACACTGTAGGCAATAAACCCTCATCTCTGTTCATTGAACTATTTCTCTTTTTTATTTGCCAAGATTCCAGATAACATCTTTGGTATAGATTAGAATGAGAATCTATGACCTTTGCATTATTCCAATCTATGACATGGTTGGACTTTACTGCATGCTCTGCAACAGCTGAGGTGAAGTAGGTGCTATCCGGTATAATGGCTCTCTTATGTTCTTTTAGTCTGTCTTCCAGTGTTCTCCCTGACTGTCCAATATAAGTGTGATTGCATGAACCACAAGGTATTTGGTATACAATGCCTCTCTTCTCTGACATGGGCACCTTATCCTTTGCATGAACCAATATTGTCTTCAGTGTCTGATGTGGTCTGAAACATGTCTTGATGTTAAGTGGTGTTAATATTCTTTTGATGCTCTCTGAAACATGCCTGATATAAGGTAGCACTACTGTCCCAATGGGTTCGTTATTGTCACTTGACTTCACACTTGTTGACACAGAATAATTCATTTTGATGACACTGGATGGATAACCATTGGTTCTTAGAGCATCCACAATATGATTTTTCTCCTTCTTTTGGTCGTGAGGACTTGTACAAATGTTGTTAGCTCTAATAAAAAGCGTCTTGGCAACTGCTACTTTATGAGCTAGAGGGTGGTGTGAGTCGAAACTCAAGTACTTATCCGTGTGTGTCTTCTTTCTATACACACTAGTTGAGAAGGAACCATCAGAGTGATGTGTAATATTGGTATCTAAAAAGGCCAACTGGTGATCTTCTTCCATTTCAAATGTAAATTTGATTGAGTCCTCAATAGTATTGAGATGTTCATGGAATGAGAGGACCAAGTCTTCAGGTAATGCTGTAAAGACGTCATCAACATACCGTTTCCAGAAAGATGGTGGTGAGTGGAAAGTAGATAGTGCTCTTTGTTCAATATCTTCCATAATCAGGTTTGCAACAGTTACAGAGACAGGAGAGCCCATCGCTGTACCGAACACTTGTTGGTATACTTCACCACAGTATGTCAAATATGTTGCGTTAAGACAAAATTCGAGCAATCTGACAATCTCCTGTGCTGTTAGAATAGTTCTCTCTTCTAGTGTCGAATCATCTATCAACCGTTGATAGGCTATTTCTGTAGCACGTTTCACTGGAACACTGGTAAAAAGAGACACGACATCAAATGAAATTAATTTAGTTTCTTGTGGTAGATGTTGTTCCACAATAAAGCTTGAAAAATCCTTTGAATTTTTGACATGAGAATCTGTTTTTCCTACTAATGGTGAAAT
>WLWD01001035.1_pt1 | contig 134302 bp, 71 predicted proteins | sample 6712731 | NCBI WGS metagenome assembly WLWD01 (sample SAMN12718690, study PRJNA576275) | sponge metagenome | isolation source: marine sponge | host: Mycale hentscheli | place: New Zealand: South Island, Marlborough, Capsize Point | collected 2014-11-01
AACCATTAAAATGAGTTTTCTACTAAAATTCACAGTAGTGTTCCATTAAATACACATCATAATTTTGACCAAACTGGACAATAACTAAAATAAATTTGCTTGTGTCATTTAATTTATGCCTACTAACTTGAGGCAGTCTTCACAAGGCAAGTTAATGTGTGGTCCGCAGCCATTGAAGTTGCAGTACACGTAGTTAGATCTACCTTGCCACCTCTCGCCAACATTGTGAGGCCGGGATAAAACCCTGCAAGCAGAACAGTTGGGCCCACTCTTGGGACCACACTGATAAATATCAGAGAAAGAAGGTTGGTTGTGGGACTTCATCACTCCATTGCTCCTGCCACAGTAGAACATTCCATGGGATGATTGTTTAGGTTGATAATCTGATCTCTTACTTGGTGGGTAAATCATATTCAATGCTATTTTGTCCAATTCGCTCATTTGTCTATTTTCGCTGTGAACTCTGCTTTCTGTTGTGTCTCCTTTGATGTAAAAGTAATGTCCGACTTTGTAGAGCATGATGCTATAACGGTCAAAAGGAGTAAGAGGTTTATAATATTTGTGCTTTGCTATACTTTTATCTTTCATGCTGTGATGGTAGACCACTATATAATGACCACTGTCTCTTCTTTGCTGCTCATGCTCAAACCCTAAGGCATGCAGTAACTCGTGAGTAGCTGTTCCTTTTCGTCTAGCTGAACTGTAATCTTTGGTCAGAAATATGTTAACTTTACGTCTTTCATCACCTTCAGAAAACCTCAAGCTGCCAGATGTCTTCGAATTTTCATTCACCATGGTGACATATATATTCACCGATTCAGACGATGTTGGTACAAATTTCAAGCCAGGTGCAGCTAGCTCTATTTCTCGTATCCCATATTCAAGGGCTCTTTTCCATGGAGCTGACAATTCTTCATAATTGATCGTGACATGCAATGGCTTCTTGCAAGGACCTTCACTGGTAAGGTACATTGATCTATACATTTCTTCATATGTTACATCCTGTGACTCATCTGTTGCATCATATACCACAGCCATTTTCTCCATTTGAAAGCCACTTAATGTGTGGTTATTGGAACTTTTCTTTGGTTGGAGAGTATCCTGTTCTTCTTCATCATCACTGTCCTCCAGCTCATCCAGGTAGTTCTCTTCAAGATTACAGTATAAAGGAGTATCCCACTTGTAGTCATCTATTAGGACTCCTTCATCCAAGCTTGTGCTTTGCAGCTTCTCGGATATAGAAATTTCTTCAGCCATCTTTACAAAGTAATGGTTTCTTGGTTGAGTAATAGTTGTTGGGTGTGACTAGACTACTACTCTGATGGACTAAAATTACTATAATAATAATAGAAATCACTACAGTTGTAACAAGAAATCCCCCAGTTGACCTTATTATCAGATGTGGTAAACCTCAGAAGGAAGGAAGCATTAACTCTATCTCAGATCAAAGTTTATATTACAATTATAACTCCCCTTCCACCCCCCCCCCCCCCCACTCCCACCCACCCAACACTCTTGAGGGTTTTAGTGTACTGTATGTTGTTGGGCTTGACTAGAGTATACTGATGTTCATAGTTTAGGGTTGTGTACTCTGAAGAAACCAAGAATTCCCCCAGTTGACCTTATTATCAAATTTGGTAAACCTCTGAAGGGAGGAGCATTTACTCTCAGACCAAAGTTCATGTTACAACTGTACCTACCATTCCTCCCACCCCAAAACTCTGTGGAAATGTTATTCATGGTTACCACCCCCAAAAAAAAATTGCAAAATTAGTCTCCTCAACTACGCCCCTACATTTTGGAGCGTATGGAGTTTTTTGGTTATGTTTTTTTGTTTGTTTTTGTTTATTGTTTGTTTGTTGTTGTTTTTGTCTGTTTGGTTTCTTTTCTATATTTTATTACTTCGTATTACTAGTGGTGTGCTTGAGCACAAATGGCGAGCGAGCCTCCCTATAGATTACATAAAACTGCAGTAGTATGATTATTTTTAACTTCAAACACTCCCACGATTAATTGCTACTAAAATGTTTACGTTGTGCTATTCTTTAGCTAAGCAGTGACTGTAATGCACAACACTTTCACACATTCATGTTTACTTAACATCTTGTGCTTAGACTATTAGACAATGGATTTTCAGGTAAGGAACAACACTGTTGTGTAGGGTGTACAACTATGACAAATAGCACACAAACTTACTAATTCGAATAAAAAATGAACTCTGATAAGCTCGGGCAATTTTCCATCTGATTTTCCATCTGCCTCCTACCCAGCCCCACCAGTCCACCAAGCTGTAATTGGGTACCTGGCATTTGTAGGGGTGCAAATTCAAGGCCTTTTCTTATGAAACAGCAATGGTCCAGATGGGACTTCAGTGCCCACACCACTTGCTGTAAGGAAAGATCTGTTCTCCTGCGAGTTCCTAGCCTGGCTCCAGGAGCTTTGCTTGCACAGCTCACTGTGCCTGCTTAGTGCACAGGCATCCTGGCTCTGCCAGGTGTGCATAACCGCTAGCGGTAGCAAGAGAATATGTATGTATGAATCACTGGCTACAGTTTACTTAGCTCATGATGGTTCAGTGACCAAGTGACAAATCAAGGAATTAATGACTATATGAATGTAGTATAGGTAGATACACCAATATTCACCACCCACTCTATGTCATGATACCAGAAAGTTGGGTGTGATCCAATTCCATACTATGAATATCTCTCCCTCTCTCTCCTGGGGTTTTACAAGTGAGTGAAATCCTAGAAATGTGTGGTTGTGGTTGAGTGTGAAGGGTGGCAGAGTACTAAGTACGATAAGCAATAAAATGGACGACTCTGAGATATTGACAACAATTAAGACTTCTCAAACAATTGACTGTGATTTAACAGCTGCGGAAACAGCAAGTGAGAGCTCTGATGATGAGGAGTGTGAATGGGGTTTTCCATTAGTTTTTGAAGAAGATGATGAAGATGTTGAAGAAATTACAGATGAGAATGAACAGAATGACAGAGACTTGGCAAGCCCCATTGCAAGTGAAGGCACATTCCAGTCTGAAGATACTGATTCACCTAACTTAGCTAATGAATCATCAACCGATCAAGACTTTCCTGATTTCAGATGTGCTGTCATACAGAGTATTTTTCCTGGGACTTCTACACCACGGTCTACTAAGTATTTCTGTAGAAAGTTGCACTTAAATCTAAAGAAGCCAAGTAAACCACGCTCCAAGCCACGTAAGGTCACCATTGATTTCACATCAGTTTCCCCAAAATGGGAGAAAGACATTAACATTGCACTGAGGGCCATTGAGACTGCTGTGCCTGGCTTGCTATTCAAACAAGTCAAATCAACCTTTGCAGATATTTATGTGGATAAACAAACTGATGGCAAAGATTCAAGTACGGAAGGCAATTTAAGAAGTTTCAGAACAATTTTTGGCACAATAAAAAGTAAATCTATTATAGAGTTGGATTTCGAGCATGAATCACTGAAGAGATGCTCGAATTTCACCCACGAATTATTACATGCATTGGGTTTTGAGCATGAGCATCAAAGACGTGATGCTGGTCATTTTCTTGAGGTGCTCCCAAAAAGCAGCGATAACAGCCAGGTTGAGTCTAGCCAGGTTGAAGCTAGCCAGGTTAAGGCTAGCCGATTCAAAAAGCCACTCACTCCTTTTGATTATTATAGCATAATGTTATACCCAATTGGAGATTTTTTTCATGTGCGTGATAAGGACAAGAGGAAAGCATTGGACAAATTCAAAGAAGATAAAGAAAGGCCGAAGTCTATGAGCGAGTTCGATAAAATTGCGTTGAACTTAACCTATCCTCCTGCGAGAATTAAAGGAGTTTATGAGCCGGTTTTGGTTCCAGAAACTGGAATGTACTACTGCAGCAGATCAGTAATGGTCAACCACAACCAACCAGGTCCTGCACTTGTTAACAAATGTGGCCAATGTAGTGATTCTAACAACTCTGCAGATCCAGACAGTGGTCCCAACTGTCCAGCTTGTCGCGTCCTCTCGCTACCTCGTAATCTTGGCAATGACAGATGGCAAGGTCAATCTGGTTTTGTATACTGTGGAAATGAGGGTTGTGGTCCAGATATTAATGGGCCGTGTGATGCCTGCGGCAGAGTCATAAATTATGGTTAACTCATTTTACTAAACTACATAGTGTTAGCAGTTTGTGTTATTAAATTGTAAATTGTAAATTGTAAATTTCATGTAAATACGCCCAGCAAGGAGCAAAAAGTGACTAAAATAAATAAATGTTATGAAAAATGCGCAAAAAGCTTAAGTTGGTCAATTGCAAATCGTTCATGATATTAATTGAGTCCTTGTTCAAATTCAGTAAGGGTTCTTTAAAAGATGGTCCAACAGTTCCCCATCAAGATCCATGGCGTCACATGAGGGACATGGTTTCGATCCTCGACCATGACTGCTAAAGATCCTACTCAGTGCCTGCAGCTCTTTAATGTGCTTCACCCCCAAGTCCATCACACTGTCCCAGTTTCTTGCTTATCCTATTCCCTTTCCTATCTCCACAACTAGTTTAGATTTCTTCTCGCACCTCTTAAGTAGCCTAGCCTTGTCACAAGTTGCAACAGCATCGCTCACCTCCCTGAGACAAACATCCTCTGCCCCACCTAGGAAGACATCAGTATACGATGCTCCAAAAACCTCTTCTAACTCCCGACATTCCTTCACCAGACACAGCGAGTTGACATCATCTGACAGAGCCCTCATTGCCTCTCCACCAATGCCATCATGTTCTGTTGTTCTTCTCTTCAAGAAACGCAGCTTTGCAATTAGAAGCTCAGATCTAGCAGACATCATATCTAAAGCTACAAGCGCTGCGGTATTAGAGAGGTGTTTAGGCCACCCTAGAGCCCTCTTCGCTATCTCACCCAGAAAACTATCCAGCTTGTCCAAAAGACTTTCACTCATGATCCAATTTTCGCACCCGTAAAGAAGTACGGGCATCACACACGTCTTGATCACTGACCTACTGGAAGTTGGATTGAGTGCACCCTGGAAACAGCCAATGCTGCCAAACTGGAAGAAAACCCTTCTTGCCTTTTTTATGCCTTCTTCCACAGCTGCAGTTGCAAAGAGGTCACCATTCCACCAGTAGCCCAGACACTTTGCTGCAGACCTACCAGGAATAGCCACACCATCCACCTCTAAATCATGACCTTCCCTAGACCGCCCACCTTGTCTATCAAGCGTGATAACCTCGCATTTCTGGACATTCAATTGCAAAAAAATTGCCATGCAGAAATTCCTCACCAAGGATATCTGTGCCTCCAGTGACTCTTCGCTTGAAGCCTAAGTTCTGATGTCATCTGCATGAGCGCATCCCCCAGCGTAGAAGTTGTTGACACTTAGACCATTCTCCGAGGCTTCCAGTTGATGCAACAGGGGGTCCATGATCAAGAGAAAAAGAGTAGGGGACAGAATCAAACCCTGCTTCACTCCTCTCCTAATCTCAAAAGTCTCAGATAGAGCCCCACCTAGCCTAACCTGGCATTTGGCGCCCTCATACCAGTTCTTCAACAATCTCCAAGCCTTGCCATTCACTTCAACTTCAAACAGCCTACGCAACAGCACCGGGTACTCCACTGAGTCAAAAGCCTTCTGCAAGTCGCAGAGACACATGTGGACCTTGCTGCCTCCCCTCACATATCTGGCTATAACCTCTTGCGTGGCGAAAATAGCATCCGAGCACGAAATTCCCTTCCTATACGCAGATTGGTTGTAATGTGGAATGCTAGCGTCATTAAGCATATCCCTCATTCTGTTCAACAGCAATAGTTCCAGCAGCTTCGCTATCACAGATGATAGCGTCACTCCTCTATAGCTGTCTGTCTTCAAAGGGTCTCTGCCATGACGCTTATACACTGGTGTAATGATCCCTGACTTCATTAAACTAGGAATCTCTTTAAAATCCACAATGGCATTCAACACATTCCTCAGCCGAATCTGAACTTCCGCATCTGGGCCAGAAGCCTTCTTCTTCTTCATTCTGGCAAGAGTGTGCTCCACCTCCTCAGCTGTGAAAGCAACATCCAAAATGACATCTTTATTCTGACGTGATTCCCGATTCATTTCTTCCACTTCCTTCCAAAGCCCCTCCAACCCATCCTTATCCGAACACGCCAGCCGCTCAAAGTGTGCTGCCCACATCTCCAGCATCTCAATTTTCTCTGTCACAATCTTCCCATCCCTCATCAGCTTTGAACAAATGTCCCACCTTTGCTGAGGTAGCCTGAACCTGTTAGAAGCTCCGTGCCGAAACAACTTCTCTCTTCACTAAATCCTTTTCCTCTCCTCCCGTGCAGCACAAATTCTTACCCTGCTCCTCACTGCATGTCTCAGGTCAGCCTTCCGCTCATAAAAAGCACCTTCACTAGGGAAACCCGCTTCCTTCCAAGCCCTCCTTGCCTCCCTGCTCTGGGCACACACAGACTTCAGACAATCATCCTTGAACCAAGTTTTCTTCTTCCTATTTGTAGTAGAGAGCGTTCTCTCAGCAGCGGCTGTTAAAAGCTGCGACACAGTATGAATTTCATCCTCCACTTGAGCAACATCAGTATACACGCCATTCAAAAAAGGGGCCAGCCTGCCTCTCACTTCTGCCCTATAATCAGCTATGTCCCCACCACTCCTAGCACTGTTCCAGTCAATCTTCGCAAAAGTACCCCCTTCATCTGGTTCAAGAATGCTACCACAGTTAAGTGAGACCGAGATTGTTAAGTGATCAGATGTATTCAAATCCGCTTCAGAGAGCGTAACACAAGAAGACATGAAAGAGGTGGCAGCTAAGTCCATGAGAACATAGTCAACTGTTGTCATTGTTGAGCCACTCTTGTAGGTATGTGTCTCACCAGAGGCAGCACACCCCTGTGTCACAGCATTCAAATCGCATCTACACATCAAATCATGCAGCAAAACACCCTGGGTATTTGCATCACCCAGACCCCTAGGACCAGCCAACTTCCCCAAATGCGCATTAAAATCACCCACAATAACAACTGGACCTAGAGACTGAGATTCAGTAATGGCTCGCTCCAGGACAACTAAGTACTCCCTGTATGCCTCCATACCCTGATCCAAACAAGGCAAATACACTCCAATGATGGATAACATAGAGCCACTGTTGTCTCCCAAAGCAAGCCGAATGCCACCCACCCTATCTGACTATACCACCAATAGGAGATGCAGCCACACTTTTCTTTCACAAGTAACCAATACCCCCACAGCCATGCCCCTTATCAGCAGCCGCCACATTCAACCTATCATCAACCCTCCACCACGACTCAAAATCTTCATATACTTCAGACAGCCTGTAATGATCATATGGCCATAGCCATATCTCACATAGGAAGAGAATATCACACCCCGCCGATAGAAGGTCTGCAATGTAAGGCAAGCTACTGCACAACCCTCTACAATTCCAATTCTCTTACAATTTTTTTTTAAAACAGAGTTGAAAGAAGTGAAGTTTCGCATTGAAAATGTATACAGGTGAGTGTTTCTGGCTAGTTTAGCTTCTTCTCTTATGAAGACAGCGTTTCCATGTACCATTTTCATTGGTCGAGCTATTTTGATACCTCATTAAAAATAGCTAACAGATTGCTTGTTCTTTTGGAAGGAGATTATATTGTAATAGCTAGGTAGTGTTTAATAGCACTGAGGGTTCGCACCTTTGGTGCTTCATTATAATATTAGCTAGCTGTATTGTTAATCGTTGCTTCTCGCTTTTATTATTTTTTTTGTACACATATTTTATGCTGCTAAGATTTAGCCAATCCAATAGCTACAAGAAGTCAGACTACGTTAATATGGAAGTGAATTTCAGGTCAAACTGCAAGAGAGCAGGCAATAGCAAAGGACAAAGTCACCAGAATTGCCCAACTTTCAATTGGGCCAACTTCCAAAACCCTCCCCCTCCCCCTTTTTTAACTTGTTGTGTGGTAACTTTTAATAAGACGCCAGGAGGAAACAGAATAATCTGGCCTAGTCAGATGGTAAAGGGTCTCGCTCTGCCAAACTAGAAAGAGAGACAACTGCGACCATTCCTCCGTAAAAAGGATTTCAGTCGCGTACTAAAAGAAAGTCGCTGACATGTGAGGAGTTTACTGCATCTGAGCTTGGATAGTAATTGTGTAAAGGAGCTGGTGAGTGAGGATGAAGAAGTGACAAAGTTGAATTTTCCAGTGTCTGTAATAATAATGAACTGTATCTGACTGAAAGGCAGGAAGTGCGGAGATCAGAAATATTTCAGCACAAAGAGGATGATATCACAACTGAAATGAAACTCAGTAACAAAACATTGTATCAAGGCATGTATGCAAGAGAGCTGACTCATAGAGCACCAGTCACTGTCACCATCAATTGTGAGGAATGGTCACATTCATGAAAGATTCTCTTGAAAAAGGAATTCAAGAAATTGAACTAGCAGCTCCTGGTTTGAACTTTGAACAAACCACATCCCCCAGTGGGCAAATATCAGTGTTACCATGTGTGACGGGATATGTAAAACATCAGGTAGTTTAAGGTTTCCCAAACAACATAGAAAGAACAAAGTCAATATTTATTTGACTGAAGACGATAGCTTACCTAGAAGAACAGGAACTATCATTCACGAATTACTGCATGCTTTGGGATTTGAGCATGAGCACAAAAGATACAATGGTGGTCACTATTTGAAAGAATATTCAGACAATCCTGCAACTGTGCCGAAGCAGAAATACTACAAATATATTACTACATTTGATCACTATAGCATCATGCTTTACAAAGTCGGACATTATGTTGGCCAGAAAAAAGAGAACAGAAGGTTTAGTGAGAATAGACAAGTGAGTGAATTAGATAAAATATTCTTTACCCACCAAGCAAGAGATCTAACTATCATCCTGTACAATCTTCCCATGGAATGTACTACTGTGGCAGAAGAACTGTGATGAAAACTCACAATCAACCTTACCCACCTCTGGTAGAGCAGTGTGGTCCAGACAGTGGCCCCAACTGTGCAGCATGTCGGGTTTTATCCAAGCCAAGCAACATCGACGAGAGATGGCAGGGTCGGTCCAGCTACGTGTATTGTGGCAATGATGACTGCGGACCTGATGTTGATGAACCTTGTGAAGACTGCCTCAAACTTGTAGGAATATACTGAAGATACTGTCGGGATTTCACCTTAAATTTTTTTTTTTATTTGGTTACTTTATTGTTGTTTTTTTTGTTGTTTTTTTTACTTGTTTGGGTTAACATGATTGGTAGTTATCCTTCTGATGGATGATTGCTACAGCATCAGGTTCTGCAAGATGAAGAAACACTACAAACTTAACTGAATACAGTCGGATATCAGTTATCCCAATACCAGTTATCTGAACATCCAAAATCTAATAGTTGCTAGTACGTGCAGACATGAAGAATTGCTTGACCACGCCCCTTCATTAGTGTCTTCTAATACATTCTCGATGGTGCTCAGTTATCTGAACATTTCAGCTACTGAACACCTCTCGGTCCCAATGTGTTTGGATAACTGACATTCCACTGTAGTAGACCATGAGTGATATATCCAAAGAAGGGCAAAGACAAAGGACTGAAAAAGGAAGTTGAACAAAGAAAGATAAGCTAATTTAAGAAAAGCAGGCGGCTAAAAGATATCAAGTGGGAGGGTATTGAGTAGAAACTTCCCAGCTTTACAGCTGTAACTTGCTGATGTTGCATCATCACAGCAAGTTTGCCTCTGGACAAGTATATAGAAAACGCATTCACCTCATGAGAATTTAGGTACAGTACCCACTTATTCAATGGCTATCACAACTTATGCTAAGAGCCATAATTTATATGTATATAAACTTTCTGTAAAAAAAAAACTTGGTTAAAAACAATAACGAGAAAAAAATTGACCAAACTGGACAATAACTAAAATAAGTTTGCTTGTGCCATTTATTTTATGCCTACTAACTTGAGGCAGTCTTCACAAGGCAAGTTAATGTGTGGTCCGCAGCCATTGAAGTTGCAGTACACGTAGTTAGATCTACCTTGCCACCTCTCGCCAACATTGTGAGGCCGGGATAAAACCCTGCAAGCAGAACAGTTGGGCCCACTCTTGGGACCACACTGATAAATATCAGAGAAAGAAGGTTGGTTGTGGGACTTCATCACTCCATTGCTCCTGCCACAGTAGAACATTCCATGGGAAAATTGTTTAGGTTGATAATCTGATCTCTTACTTGGTGGGTAAATCATATTCAATGCTATTTTGTCCAATTCGCTCATTTGTCTATTTTCGCTGTGAACTCTGCTTTCTGTTGTGTCTCCTTTGATGTAAAAGTAATGTCCGACTTTGTAGAGCATGATGCTATAACGGTCAAAAGGAGTAAGAGGTTTATAATATTTGTGCTTTGCTATACTTTTATCTTTCATGCTGTGATGGTAGACCACTATATAATGACCACTGTCTCTTCTTTGCTGCTCATGCTCAAACCCTAAGGCGTGCACCAACTCGTGAGTAGCCGTTCCTTTTCGTCTAGCTGAACTGTAATTTTTGGTCAGAAATATGTTAACTTTACGTCTTTCATCACCTTCAGAAAACCTCAAGCTGCCAGATGTCTTCGAATTTTCATTCACCATGGTGACATATATATTCACCGATTCAGACGATGTTGGTACAAATTTCAAGCCAGGTGCAGCTAGCTCTATTTCTCGTATCCCATATTCAAGGGCTCTTTTCCATGGAGCTGACAATTCTTCATAATTGATCGTGACATGCAATGGCTTCTTGCAAGGACCTTCACTGGTAAGGTACATTGATCTATACATTTCTTCATATGTTACATCCTGTGACTCATCTGTTGCATCATATACCACAGCCATTTTCTCCATTTGAAAGCCACTTAATGTGTGGTTATTGGAACTTTCTTTGGTTGGAGAGTATCCTGTTCTTCTTCATTATCACTGTCCTCCAGCTCATCCAGCTAGTTCTCTTCAAGATCGCAATATAAAGGAGTGTCCCACTTGTAGTCATCTATTAGGACTCCTTCATCCAAGGTTGTGCTTTGCAGCTTTTTAGAGATTTCTTCAGCCATCTTTACAAAGTAATGGTTTCCTGGTTGAGTAATTGTTGTTGGGTGTGACTAGACTACTACTCTGATGGACTAAAATTACTATAATAATAATAATAGAATTCACTACAGTAGTAAACCAAGGAATCCACCTAGTTTACCTTATTATCAGATGTGGTAAATATCAGAAAGAAGGAAGCATTTACCCTCAGATCAAAGTTTCTATTACAACTGTAACTCCCCTTCCACCCCTCCCCCCCTCTTCCCACCCCCTAAACTTGGTGGAAATGTTACACCCTATACATGAACCCAACGTTTAGAGTGTATAGAGTTTATTTTGTTGTGTTGTTGTTGTTTGTCTGTTTGCTTTCTTTTTGGTGCTACTTTAAGTACTTTTCTAACTCGGCCCACTTTATTCCAAGTAAAGTACTTAGAGCTGGGAATCAGAAACCATAACATGTTGAATGGTCTTCCACCAACATAGTATAACTCTAATTAATACCTACCAATCACATTGTTTGTTTCTGGTTCCAGCATTAATGATTTACTAGCTTCTTGGGTTTGAATAATAGTTACGCTTGCAGCTAGCTTTTTATTTTTAAAAAAATCATTATTTTTTCCCCCCAGAAACTTGAGATACCAACACATTATGTGGAAGAATATGAGAAGTAAATACACCTTTAATGAAGAGTGTAGAACTAACAGAAACCAGATTGGATAGTGACAGAGGTACTTATTTTTATGTCAATAAACAGCTTCAATTACATTAGCTTACTGTAACCCCAGGTTATGCACAACATAAGTTTAGAGTGATGGTCACTTGGATGTTGGATATACACTGTTGGATACTAGATAGAGTTCCTTGAGTTATATATACAGGGGCAGATCTAGGGGGGTGGGGGGCTTTTGAAGGGGTGAAATAGTTATAGCTACTTATGGGAAAATGTGGCTATATTGTATTTCCTATTCTAACATTCATTCACACAATAATTAGCATTATAATGTGATTGTCCAGAATGAACTGCTAAAATCAGGAAGGAAAAAATTAAAACTAAGAGCAATACTAATTTACAAAGACATTTATGTCTAGAATAAAGAAAGGGAGCGAATAGTAGGAGTTGGTGAATTATGTACATTTTTTGTATGTTACACTAGCAATGCTAATAATTTTAGTAACTACGCTACTTGAAACTTGCTCATGGACAGAGTTCGAAGGTCACCTCAACCACATTCACAACTTTCAGAATCCCTGTACCCATGACTAGTCTGAATCGTGAATGGCCACTGATGATACGTGAGTTGTTGATCTGCATCCTGATGGGCAACAGCGCTGGCTCTGAAAGTATTTTATTTCTCATAGAAAGTGATATTGGAATCTTCAAAAAGAATTAGCTACCAACAACATAGAGGGTATTTAGTAAACTCAAAGATTCATTTAAAAAGCCCCAAAGCCAGTCTCTAGAAGACTACATCAAATTACTATTGTTACAGTTCAATAAAAACTCATTATATTTTTTCCCAAAAACTAGCTACCTCATTATTTACTAATTATGCTAGCATATGCTAGTATTAATGAAATCACTTAATATGCTCAAAATCATGCCAGTATAATTTGCCACCCCTTAATGAATAGGTACACTTAATCATGACCAAAAAAATGAAACTAATTCATAAGAAAAAATGAAAGTACAAAGACATTTTCGCTAGTGATGAAAGTAGATTATATAATTGTCAAATTCAACCATGAAGACAAAAAATTGAATAAGCAACAACCAATTCTGTCCAGAATTAATAAATTCTGGGCGTGAACTTGGTCTGCCAAATTGTATAAGAACACAAGTAGTAAAAATTCTGACTCAGCATATCAATAAGTAGCGGTACGTTCAAAAGAAGATCACAATTATTGTTTGAGTACAAGGAAAATGACGAACAAAAAGTGATTGCAAATATAATTGTATTTCCAGTTACAGGTAAGAAATACAGTAACTAAAAAATGAGGACTCATTCTGAACACACCAGTCGACCTCCCCCCCCCCCCCCCCCCCCCCCCCCCCCCCCCCCCCCCCCCCCCCCCCCCCGGAGGACCGTCACTAACAACTGTGCCAGGGCACACACCCGTCACTCAACAACTGTGACCAGTGGGCACACACCCGCATCACTCAACAACTGTGACCGGGGGGCACACACCATCACTCAAAAACTGTGACAGGGCACACACACCACAACAGTGACCGGGGCACACACCCGTCACTCAACAACTGTAACCAGGGCACACACCCCGTCACTCAACAACTGTGACCGGGGCACACATCCCGTCACTCAACAACTGTGACCGGGGCACACATCCCGTCACTCAACAACTGTAACCGGGGCACACATCCCGTCACTCAACAACTGTGACCAGGGCACACACCCCGTCACTCAACAACTGTAACCAGGGCACACACCCCGTCACTCAACAACTGTAACCGGGGCACACATCCCGTCACTCAACAACTGTGACCAGGGCACACACCCCGTCACTCAACAACTGTAACCAGGGCACACACCCCGTCACTCAACAACTGTAACCGGGGCACACACCCCGTCTCTCAACAACTGTAACCGGGGCACACACCCCGTCACTCAACAACTGTAACCGGGGCACACACCCCGTCTCTCAACAACTGTAACCGGGGCACACATCCCGTCACTCAACAACTGTAACCGGGGCACACATCCCGTCACTCAACAACTGTAACCTGGGCACACACCCGTCACTCAACAACTGTGACCAGGGCACACACCCCGTCACTCAACAACTGTAACCGGGGCACACACCCCGTCTCTCAACAACTGTAACCAGGGCACACACCCCGTCACTCAACAACTGTAACCAGGGCACACACCCGTCACTCAACAACTGTGACCAGGGCACACACCCCGTCACTCAACAACTGTAACCAGGGCACACACCCGTCACTCAACAACAGTGACCAGGGCACACACCCCGTCACTCAACAACTGTAACCAGGGCACACACCCCGTCACTCAACAACTGTAACCAGGGCACACACCCCGTCACTCAACAACTGTAACCAGGGCACACACCCATCACTCAACAATATACTCTCATACTTGTGCAACAGAAGTCACTTTGTAGAAATAGATGGCTTTGCATCAAAACTTCTTCCTGTTTGCTCTGGTGTTCCACAGGGTTGTGTTCTAGGTCTTCTGCTTTTTCTCGTCTACGTAAATGATATTCCCTCCCTGTGTTCTCTGTCTTCCGTGTTTATGTTTGCGGATGATACAAAACTAACCAGTAACGACAGTTGCTCCCATACACATCTTCAAAGAGATGTGGATGCTCTTTACTCTTGGTGTCAGACATGGAAAATTAAAGTCAATTCCTCAAAATGCTCTGTTATGAACTTTTCTCTCTCTTCATCAACTTCTTCTTCTTATAGCATTGGTAATTACAGCATCAATCCAGTCAACAAGCAGAGAGACTTGGGAATAGCCATTACAAACAACTTATCATGGTCCTCCCATAAGAAAAGAAAAGAAAGGATTTGTAAATTTAAGCATCAGATTCTACCAGTGGTATTGGAATGTGAAAACTACATGTTTTTTAACACTGTGATTGTGTTACAATGGTATGATACATCTCTGCATAGAAACGTTTTATAGTAGCCATGAAAATCAGCATGAAAAAAGCCATTTTTGGCTGGAAGCCAATTTATTTTTATGAGTGTTTTCAGTTGCCATGTAAACTGCAAGTGAAGAATGGAAAGTATGGCGGGCAATATGCTATAAGGTGTGGCAATTGAGAGGCTTTAGTTCAATTATTTCATTATTGAGGTGTTTTAGTTCAATTATCCTTGACAGTCCTTAATTAATGTAGAGGGACCTATTTAGCTATTATTAGTAGCAATTAATGAAGCCAAAAAAATAAGTATCTGTTAGCAAGTTGCATGATGGTGATGGTGACTAGAATGATGTTGACTAGAAAAGTGTCTATCTCTTAGCTTCTCGATGTCTCGGGTAATAATTTTAAAAATGTCGCAGTGATATATCTTTTGTAGAATTATACATAAGAAAATTGTTTGAGCCTAAATGGCTACAAGAAGATTATAAAATCATCTGAAACCTTTAAGGGTGCAGTACCACTTGAAACCGCAGCACTAAACCGCAGATGGAGGAGTTATGCTATGAATTTATTTCTCGTTGTCTGTTCAATGTACGCCTACTAATTGTTGTTGCAGTTGAAACAGACACCAACAGACAGCTCTTATAAATCAAGTTTCAAGGAAAAAAAACCCGACCAGGAACATGACCACTTAGCTACATGCCACATTAAGTAATCCATTAAGCCATACCAAGATAACTTGTCCAGCCTTTTAATTTCACAGTGTGTCCAAGGCTTAGACATGACCCCTCCCAAATAGAGTGTGTTTAACTAAGTATTGTACTCTCTGATCAAGTGTCAAGTTGCTCTTCAACTTTCTGAGCAACAACTTGTTGGAAACTCTGTAGCTTATAAAACAGTTCAATCCAAGCCATTAGCAGATAAGAAGTTGAAACTAGAAGATTCAGCCATGAAGTGCATCTATTTCATGTTGGCTTGTTCTTCTCTCTCAATAATTGTGTACTCCTATCCTGTTCAGGACAGAGGTCTGTCAGTACAGGTACATAAATGCAGCTGCGGCAGCACACAGCTCCAGCAGGAGATATAACTTTTGTAGTTTGTTTATAGTTCTAGAAAAATATACTAATTCAGTATTTGTGCATGTGTAAGTATGAGAAACTCCTTAATTAATACAAAACGATTAACTTGTATGTTTGAGATTCAATCAGATTCAACTAAGGTGAATGTGTAGGAGTCTGAGCGGTAAGACGGGACTTTTCCTAACTGCAAGCGGCTGTATGGATTCTCATCGTTCTACTAGCAGCAGTAAGCGAAGTCGAAATCAGTCAGAATTGTTGGCTGGTATTACTAACTTGGAGCCAAGCCTATCCAAGAGGTCCTTTCTTCAAGAGCTGAAGAAAAGTTGAAGGAGTTTAATACTCCCAAGGCTCTCAGCATTCGGTATTCTGACAACATCCGGGCGATGCAGTTGGAGTCCTATAGGTTGTGCAGCTCCAGATGGGTTGTGCAGCTCCAGACGGCAGCTAAAACGCTGGCCGTGATAGGCAGTAGCGCCGTAAAACTTACGTATACCCGTGCAACAATTAGCGGTAAACTGGCGCCCTTGTGCCTTTATGACACAAATACGCATGCGCTGTTTTGTGACGTCTGACCCTTACCTTGCGTAACATTTTTTTGGTGAAAAACAGCCACAACTCACTTAATTTCAAGGTATAGCTACCAAAGTTATACATAATAATTTTAAGGCAATTTTACATCATGTGTCAAATTTTTAGAGATATAAGTCAATAAATTAAAAAATCCTGGCTTAAACACTTTTTTCTTAAAATTTAAAATATTTCGAGATTCTAATTTCGTGTGCCCACAAAATCAGGCTCATATGAAACTTCAGGTATTACAGTATCAGTATACCAAGTTATAGAGATAAGGAAAATTAATTTCTCTTTTTTCAGCTTAAACACATCCAAATTCACTGTCTTGAAGCTCCCAGTTCCATCACCTATAACCACAAAAATAAACACAAACCCACAAAATTGTTTTGTCCATATGTTAAATGTATGTACTATATAAAACTATGGTGCATAGGAACAGCAATATAAGGAAGCCCAAGGGGAGATATCATGTGCCTGCACTGACTGTGTTCAAAATGTTTATTTCAATGACAATTTATATCTTCTGTAATAATTAGTTACATGATTCAAGGTGAATTGACTGCAATAAAATTGCTTAGTTTTTGTGTTTATTTTTTCATCCATTTTTGCTACTGCTAGTTTTGATTTTAATGGGTTTTGTTTTAGTTGTTATTGTTGTTGTGGTTGTTGTTGTTGTTTTTTAAATGCTTTACAGCTTAGTTCTAGTTCTTCTTACCAAAAGTAAAATACTCCAAAACTAAGGGATTTTTGTTTTTAGTTTTAATTAGCTAACTAAAACAACACAACAATATAGCAGTCATGAAAAGTAGCACGAAAAGGCACTTTTTGCTGAAGGCCAAGTGTATCTTTGCGTCTGTCATGATTAGTGTTAGTAGATCATTGAAAGTATGGTAGACCTTGTGGTAGAAAGATCGATCATAGCTATTTTTATGTATTCTAGTTCAAACATACTATGTAAAGCTATTAATCTTTCCCATGTGTCTTCTGTAGGATAGATGTTATGTAATGAAGTCCCTTGGGAACCAAACAGTTAGGTTTATGAAAACTTAGGAAAGTTTTAATTTAAGGATTATGTCTTAAACACATCTTTCATGCCAGTATACATGCTAAAAGTGATTTAGCCATGCCAAATTAATTGTAGTCATTTGTGTATCAACGGCTAGACAGAAAACTCTCTCCAAATGGTTAAGCATTGCAATAAATGTAGCCTGCCTGCAAGTCATTTGTTAAAAATTTGTTTGGACATGCTAATATTTGTTTTTGACAAGCCACTACACTCTAGCTGCACAACAGAAGCTCCATAGAACTGTCTCCTCATAAGTTCATTCCAATCAACTCAAGTCCACCAGTGCTTCACAAGATGCGTCTTTACATATCTCTTGTGTGTCTTTCTCTCTCAATATTTGTGGAATCCTACCCAACCCATTATGGCAGTAGATATGTACAGGTATGTATTGTATTGCTAATGCTTTATTTTCGCTGACAGTAAGCATCTACTTAAGGTGAGAATGTGTTACCTTCTAAACTCTTGTAGCTTATAAACCAGTTCAACTACAAATATTATAAGCTATAGTTGTGGCAATATGCTTGCAATGGTACATTTATAATTAGTGATATATATTCTATGGTGCATAGGAGCAGCAATATAAGGAAGCTCAAGGGGAGATATCGTGTGCCTGTACTGACCGTGTTCGAAGTCAGCAGGAAGAACTATGTCGCCATTACTGTCAGTCAAAAGCAAATGAAGAGCTTGCAATAATGCTACTTGCAAAACTTATGGCCAATTATGCTCAGAATGAACAGTTCCCAATGAAATCTGTTCAAAAGGAGCAATGGCCTGTTAATCCTGGTCATGATGGAAGGAGTAGGGGATAAAGCTAAGGAAACAATATACACCATACAAGTAGAAAGCTACGTTTTATGACCAGTATCAGTACACTTAACTTCTCATATATATTTATTTCACATTTGATATTTTAGTGCATAATTTTACATAGTCACTTTACATAATGTATCTTGTATATACCTCATTCTATTCTTACAACAGAATTCTCAAGCTTGTTAGTTAATAGAGAATTCAACACTTGATATTGTGTGAAAGGAAGTCATATCACGAGTTAGAGGTGAAACTGGTAATTCCAATGAGGTTTGAGACATGTTATAGTCATAGTGAATCTTCATATCTACTCAGCTCTGTGAACAATGCCATTTTATTGGCAGGCACTTTGTTTCACTCATCTTGCTTAACGTTGTTCTTTCCCAGCTATAATCTGCTATTCACATTCAACTCCTTTGATGTGCAAAGTTCAGATGTGGCATAAAGGTGGGTGAGGAACTGTACAAAGAATGTGACAGCCTATCTGTGGGGGTTAGGTTGTCAATATCGGAAGTTGATGTCCTATACTGTGTAGCTGCCGCCAGAATCTTCTTCAGGATGAGTCTCAGAGTTGAGGGGATTGTAGTTGAGGGCCGTCCTTGTTCCTCTTAGCTAAGTCACCCAGGGTGCAGTGATGCAACCAGCTTTACAGTTAATGGAACTAAGAAGACTGGTCCAGGCAGTGCTGGCTAGCCACTATACATACTAAAACCTGCCAGCAAGCCTGGTATGAAGGTGTGATACAGCATTTTCACAGAGTAGGCTAATTTATTTTCATGAGCCAAAGGCTGAGTGAAAATAAAGCCTGAGAGTGAAATATCTAGCCATATCACTCTGACTGAGTGTAATAAGTGGTTTATTCCACACTAGATATCTTCACTGGAGTAGTTTTTTTGATTTTGTTTTTTATTTATTTATTTTTTTAATTTTTTAAAATTAATTAATTAATTAATTAATTAATTTATTTATTTATTATTTTTTGTGTGTGTGTGTGTGTGGTAACTCAGGTGTAAAGTTAGGGAAAGCTCACTAGAAGCTCATCTTTAGGTACATGACCATGTTTCACAGATATTTCATGTTGTTATTTTGTTGTTATTTACTGAACAAGCTCATTACCCTAGTAGTATACCAATGGGCCAAACTTGTCACTCACCAGAGTTTTTACAGTTACCTTCCTCCCAGTGTATCCTATACAACAGAGTTAGAGCAGCTGCTAAAATATCAGCTGGGAGTGTGTGGGTAGCCCCTACAACCAAACTTTACACCTTGAGCCAGAGAAGGTATCTAGTGTGGAATAAACAACTTATTACACTCAGGCAGAGTGATATGGCTAAATATTTCACTCTCAAGCTTTCACCTCTGGCTCATGAAAATAAATTAGCCTGCTCAGTGAAATATTTTGCCATATCACACTTTGACTCATGTAACAAGTACTAATATATTATGGTGCATAGGAACAGCAATATAAGGAAGCCCAAGGGGAGATATCATGTGCCTACACTGACCATGTTCAAAATGTTTATTTCAATGACAATTTATATCTTCTGTAATAATTAGTTACATGATTCAAGGTGAATTGACTGCAATAAAATTGCTTAGTTTTTGTGTTATTTTTTTCATCCATTTTAGCTACTGCTAGTTTTGATTTTAGTTTTAGTTGTTATTGTTGTTGTTGTTGTTGTTGTTTTTTTCAAATGCTTTACAGCTTAGTTCTAGTTCTTCTTACCAAAAGTAAAATACTCCAAAACTAAGGGATTTTTGTTTTTTGTTTTAATTAGCTAACTAAAACAACACAACAATATAGCAGTCATGAAAAGTAGCACGAAAAGGCACTTTTTGCTGAAGGCCAAGTGCATCTTTGTGTCTGTCATGATTAGTGTTAGTGGATCATTGAAAGTATGGTAGACCTTGTGGTAGAAAGATCATAGCTATTTTTATGTATTCTAGTTCAAACATACTATGTAAAGCTATTAATCTTTCCCATGTGTCTTCTGTAGGATAGATGTTATGTAATGAAGTCCCTTGGGAACCAAACAGTTAGGTTTATGAAAAGTTAGGAAAGTTTTAATTTAAGGATTATGTCTTAAACACATCTTTCATGCCAGTATACATGCTAAAAGTGATTTAGCCATGCCAAATTAATTGTAGTCATTTGTGTATCAACGGCTAGACAGAAAACTCTCTCCAAATGGTTAAGCATTGCAATAAATGTAGCCTGCCTGCAAAGTCATTTGTTAAAAATGTGTTTGGACATGCTAATATTTGTTTTTGACAAGCCACTACACTCTAGCTGCACAACAGAAGCTCCATAGAACTGTCTCTTCATATAAGCTCATTCCAGTCAACTCAAGTCCACCAGTGCTTCACAAGATGCGTCTTTACATATATCTTGTGTGTCTTTCTCTCTCAATATTTGTGGAATCCTACCCAACCCATTATGGCAGTAGATATGTACAGGTATGTATTGTATTGCTGATGCTTTACTTTCACTGACTGTAAGCATCTACTTAAGGTGAGCATGTGCCACCTTCTAAACTCTTGTAGCTTATAAACCAGTTCAACTACAAATATTAGCTATAGTTGTGGCAATTTGCTTGCAATGGTACATTTATAATTAGTGATATATATTCTATGGTGCATAGGAGCAGCAATATAAGGAAGCCCAAGGGGAGATATCGTGTGCCTGTACTGACCGTGTTCAAAGTCAGCAGGAAGAACTATGTCGCCATTACTGTCAGCAAAAAGCAAATGAAGAGCTTGCAATAATGCTACTTGCAAAACTTATGGCCAATTATGCTCAGAATGAACAGTTCCCAATGAAATCTGTTCAAAAGGAGGAATGGCCTGTTAATTCTCCTTATCAAAGGGGATAAAGCTAAGAAACAATATACACCATACAAGTAGAAAGCTACGTATTAAGACCAGTATCAGTACACTTAACCTCATATACATTTATTTCACATTTTATATTTTAGTGCATAATTTTACATAGTCACTTTACATAATGTATCTTGTATATACCTCATTCTATTCTTACAACAGAATTCTCAAGCTTGTTAGTTAATAGAGAATTCAACACTTGATATTGTGTGAAAGGAAGTCATATCGCGAGTTAGAGGTGAAACTGGTAATTCCAATGAGGTTTGAGACATGTTATAGTCATAGTGAATCTTCATATCTACTCAGCTCTGTGAACAATGCCATTTTATTGGCAGGCACTTTGTTTCACTCATCTTGCTTAACGTTGTTCTTTCCCAGCTATAATCTGCTATTCACATTCAAAGTTCAGATGTGGCATAAAGGTGGGCGAGGAACTGTACAAAGAATGTGATAGCCTATCTGTGGGGGTTAGGTTGTCAATATCGGACGTTGATGTCCTATACTGGGTAGCTGCCACCAGATCTTCTTCAGGATGAGTCTCAGAGTTGAGGGGATTGTAGTTGAGGGCCGTCCTTGTTCCTCTTAGCTAAGTCACCCAGGGTGCAGTGATGCAACCAGCTTTACAGTTAATGGAACTAAGAAGACTGGTCCAGGCAGTGCTGGCTAGCCACTATACATACTAAAACCTGCCAGCAAGCCTGGTATGAAGGTGTGATACAGCATTTACATGCATGGAATGTGAGAATAGACAGGAGGGAAAGAGCAAGCTAATTGCTAATTGGGGTTGTTTGTCTCATGAGAAAGATAACAGAAATAAATACATAATGTTAGTGTTCATGAAAAAGTGACAAATTGACTTTTGTTTACAGCTGATAGAACATAGACTAGAAGATGTATTTGTGCTATGGTCTACCAGACTTGTCGACAGAGTTTTGAGCACAATAGGTAGGTAGTTAGAAGCAAGGAGCATTATGCTGGCATAATGGGGCAATTTTCAAAAATGGTCGCTATAGATTAGCGATCACTATTTTAATCAAGTAGCAGTAGCTAGCAAAGTACAAGTAGAGAATTGGTCATCTATTCTGCAGTGAAGAAAGTGTTATTTGTACATCAATCTAGTATGAAATAACCTAGAAAATTTGAGGGCATTGACAAAAATAGCAAAACGGGTAAAAAATTTAGCAGAATTCTTCTGTTGCTTCGTGCGCCCCAAATATAGATAGACTACCCTCATTTTTTGTCCATCCGGTTCAGGAATATTGCCTAGTTCGGGAAGTAGAAATCAAGGGAATGTACGTCGTCCTGGAAGTATGTTACATTCCAAATAAACTCCACCCACTCATGAGCCACGCCTACTGTCATCATACTGCTGGCTCTGTGCTCCTTCTGTGGGTTTAATGGCTCGTCGATCTTTTGTCCTGCAGCCTCTAAAATGGACTTCTAGATCTGCTTTCGGTGCTCCTAGCAGGAAGAATTTGCACCAGGGCTTGAATATCTCAGGAACTTCATTAGACCAGACAGAGAGTAGTGAAAATATTCCAAATCCTAATCCCTCAGCATCTGTTGCATCGAGGTCTGCAGATGTGCTGGAGAATGAAATGCAACCAGTTTTAGAGGAGCCTACTATGTACTCCATAGAGTCAAAATCATCTACCATAGGTTGGGAGGCAATAAGAAAGAAAATGCTATCTGCAGTTACTGAAGCAGAGGGAATGCCTACTGATCAAACTTGCACACTTTGCCAAGAAAATTATGCCCTGATAAGATGCTTGCAATGTGGACCTCAGTCTTACTACTGTCAGACTTGCATGGATTCTTTGCATTCCCGGTTTAGTATCTCACATGCTGCGGAGAAATGGATGGTAAGTGATTATGATTTGTGTTGTGTTGTTTAATACCGTCAGTTTAATTTGAGCCAGGTCGATGGCAAAAGTAAATATATGCAAGTTTCTCTTAAACGTAGAGGTTGCGTATATAAGTCAATGCTATTCTCTGTACGCAATATCTGTGGCCTCGTTTACCACTTTCTGAACTCCTTCCAGACCTCCATGTATGAATCATGTGTGTGTGTGTGCAAATGCCAATTGGCTCTTCAGGATAGTATCTAGTAGTACTCTGACGATATGCTGCACCCTGTGCAGTTGAATTGAGCTGCATCAATGGCAAACAGTACTCTCTTCTTTCTCTTTTTATAGCTCACAAATATTTTGTTTTCCCTCTGTTAAGGTACTTGTGACTTATTTCTTAATTATGTGACATTGTTTCTAAGTGTTTTGTGCGATACGTTACTGTAATGCATTCTAAAATGGTCTCTGGGTAGTTGGTGACTAAAATTGACTGTTCAGAGCCTTGTGCAATAAAAAAATTTCGGGCTGAATGACATTCCAAGGTAAGTGTTTCAGTAGCCATATTTAAAAAAAAGTTAAGTACCACTGCTTCCATTTCAAGTTGTTGTTTTTTTTATTACAGAAAGTACTGCATCACATCAACGTATAAACAAAAATCTAGAACGTTATACTAGATAATCGATTTTTTTTTAAATTGGAGAGAAGTGCGGATAATGAACGGCGAGCGCCATATGGCACTGATGCTGGTGAATGGGTTAATGAGTGGTACACTATCACGGGCAACAATTTAAAATCAGGATGTTTGGATGTACATATTGTGGACCACTACTGCCGCCAGTTGTGGGAGGTTGCGGCTGAGAATTAGAGTTTTTACGTCGATTCCAGCCGCACCGGGTATTACGATAAGCTGCCACCAAGTTCCATGGCTCCTTCCTATAGAGAATACTGCCAAGTATCCATTGATTTATATCCAAACTGTAACCATTCAACATACCTGGGCACAACTCCATTGTTTTTTTAATATGTAGAAAAGTACTGCAGTTAGTGTTAATTACGTTTACATGCGGTAATATTGTCACTCAGTGTGTTGTGCCAATTGTTCCTTTTTTATGACAACCAGGCAATTTCCCTTCCCCTCCCCCCTCCCCCCCCCCAAGGTGCTTGCTCAGTACATCTCTTGCAAAGAATAGACCCAGTCACTGTCGCTTCTGAAGTTAATGTCACTGAAAACGTAGTTAAACTTGATAGCTTTGCTATAGAAATATTTTGTTGTGATGGAAATGTAAATAGAATAAACCTTTTTTTGTTTAATTTAGGGAGACCACTATGTACCATTGCTGCAGACTCACCAATTTGATGTACGCCCTGCTCATATTTTGTTCTAGCAGGAGGATAACTTCTCTTACTTGTGTGGATGAATATGGTAAGAATCCTTCTGTTTTTCTACATCTGTAACTTTTGTCAATGTTGTAGTTCTTGCCATACTTTTGTTATTAGCAAAAAATAATAATAATAGAGAATAACTTAACAGGTTAGTGAATGCCTTTCTCCTGGGAGATACAGGAGATTTATTTCAATGAATATTTAGTATAATTGTAAGGAAATTATTTCATGCACACGAGGTCTTTTTATGAGCTAAAGGAGAGTGAATTCCCTAATGCATAGCTCATTGCATATTTCATCAATCACTATGTTACCTACCAGCAGAAAGCGAAAATATAATAATTTCACTTGTGATGGCACAGAATTGTGTAATGGCAAAGGGTTAACTTACAATTATAAGCTGAATCAAAGCATATACCCTATTTTTCTATGCAATAAGAATATTATAATGCTTCACCAACTTTATGTAATTAAATGAGGCTCCAAAAAAATACAAATTGTTGAAACCACATAACAACTTTAAGTTAGTAGACATGTGAGCAAGTCGCATGTACCATATATATATAATTAATAAATACCTCAGAATCTCGACTGACTTCACCGTACAGTGTCTTCCTCACTTTACTTGTTCATCCATTACAAATGCCATATGGTATTAAGCTTTACTATTGATGATGGCTTTTCCCAGTCGTATGATTATCTGGTATTCAAATTATTTAATGCCGCTGTTTTAGTTTAGAAAGACATCATTATACAAGAAAGCGTCAAGCGTTTTGATTTGTGAAAGCTATTAAGACCAAAGCCAACACTGAGGGTTAATACCAAGTAATTTTCTCATTGGGAACCAAGCAGTTAGGTTTATGAAAACTTAGGAAAGTTTTAATTTAAGGATTATGTCTTAAACACATCTTTCATGCCAGTATACATGCTAAAAGTGATTTAGCCATGCCAAATTAATTGTAGTCATTTGTGTATCAAAGGCTAGACAGAAAACTCTCTCCAAATGGTTAAGCATTGCAATAAATGTAGCCTGCCTGCAAAGTCATTTGTTAAAAATGTGTTTGGACATGCTAATATTTGTTTTTGACAAGCCACTACACTCTAGCTGCACAACAGAAGCTCCATAGAACTGTCTCTTCATAAGTTCATTCTAATCAACTCAAGTCCACCAGTGCTTCACAAGATGCGTCTTTACATATCTCTTGTGTGTCTTTCTCTCTCACTATTTGTGGAATCCTACCCAACCCATTATGGCAGTAGATATGTACAGGTATGTATTGTATTGCTGATGCTTTATTTTTGCTGACAATAAGCATCTACTTAAGGTGAGAATGTGTTACCTTCTAAACTCTTGTAGCTTATAAACCAGTTCAACTACAAATATTAGCCACAGTTGTGGCAATTTGCTTGCAATGGTACATTTATAATTAGTGATATATATTCTATGGTGCATAGGAGCAGCAATATAAGGAAGCCCAAGGGGAGATATCGTGTGCCTGTACTGACCGTGTTGTTCAAAGTCAGCAGGAAGAACTATGTCGCCATTACTGTCAGCAAAAAGCAAATGAAGAGCTTGCAATAATGCTACTTGCAAAACTTATGGCCAATTATGCTCAGAATGAACAGTTCCCGATGAAATCTGTTCAAAAGGAGCAATGGCCTGTTAAGCCTGGTCATGGAAGGAGAAGGAGATAAAGCTAAGGAAACAATATACACATACAAGTAGAAAGCTACGTTTTAAGACCAGTATCAGTACATTTAACTTCTCATATACATTTATTTCACATTTGATATTTAGTGCATAATTTTACATCGTCACTTTACATAATGTATCTTGTATATACCTCATTCTATTCTTACAACAGAATTCTCAAGCTTGTTAGTTAATAGAGAATTCAACACTTGATATTGTGTGAAAGGAAGTCATATCACGAGTTAGAGGTGAAACTGGTAATTCCAATGAGGTTTGAGACATGTTATAGTCATAGTGAATCTTCATATCTACTCAGCTCTGTGAACAATGCCATTTTATTGGCAGGCACTTTGTTTCACTCATCTTGCTTAACGTTGTTCTTTACCAGCTATAATCTGCTATTCACATTCAACTCCTTTGATGTGCAAAGTTCAGATGTGGCATAAAGGTGGGTGAGGAACTGTACAAAGAATGTGACAGCCTATCTGTGGGGGTTAGGTTGTCAATATCTGAAGTTGATGTCCTATACTGTGTAGCTGCCACCAGAATCTTCTTCAGGACGAGTCTCAGAGTTGAGGGGATTGTAGTTGAGGGCCGTCCTTGTTCCTCTAAGCTAAGTCACCCAGGGTGCAGTGATGCAACCAGCTTTACAGTTAATGGTTACAAAACTAAGAAGACTGGTCCAGGCAGTGCTGGCTAGCCACTATACATACTAAAACCTGCCAGCAAGCCTGGTGTGAAGGTGTGATACAGCATTTACATGCATGGAATGTGAGAATAGACAGGAGGGAAAGAGCAAGCTAATTGCTAATTGGGGTTGTTTGTCTCATGAGAAAGATAACAGAAATAAATACATAATGTTAGTGTTCATGAAAAAGTGACAAATTGACTTTTGTTTACAGCTGATAGAACATAGACTAGAAGATGTATTTGTGTTACGGTCTACCAGACTTGTCGACAGAGTTTTGAGCACAATAGGTAGGTAGTTAGAAGCAAGGAGCATTATGCTGGCATAATGGGGCAATTTTCAAAGTTATGACAATGGTCGCTATAGATTAGCAATCACTATTTTAATCAAGTAGCAGTAGCTAGCAAAGTACAAGTAGAGAATTGGTCATCTATTCTTCAGTGAAGAAAGTGTTATTTGTACATCAATCTAGTATGAAATAACCTAGAAAATTTGAGGGCATTGACAAAAATAGCAAAACGGGTAAAAAATTTAGCAAAATTCTTCTGTTGCTTCGTGCGCCCCAAATATAGATAGACTACCCTCATTTTTTGTCCACCCGGTTCAGGAATATTGCCTAGTTCGGGAAGTAGAAATCAAGGGAATGTACGTAGTCCTGGAAGTACGTTACATTCCAAATAAACTCCACCCACTCATGTGCCACGCCTACTGTCATCATACTACTGGCTCTGTGCTCCTTCTGTGGGTTTAATGGCTCGTCGATCTTTTGTCCTGCAGTCTCTAAAATGGACTTCTAGACCTGCTTTCGGTGCTCCTAGCAGGAAGAATTTGCACCAGGGCTTGAATATCTCAGGAACTTCATTAAACCAGACAGAGAGTAGTGAAAATATTCCAAATCCTAATCCCTCAGCATCTGTTGCATCGAGGTCTGCAGATGTGCTGGAGAATGAAATGCAACCAGTTTTAGAGGAGCCTACTATGTACTCCATAGAGTCAAAATCATCCACCATATGTTGGGAGGCAATAAGAAAGAAAATGCTATCTGCAGTTACTGAAGCATGCCTACTGATCAAAATTGCACACTTTACCAAGAAAATTATGCCCTGATAAGATGCTTGCAATGTGGACCTCAGTCTTACTACAAGATTCGTGACCTTGACACAGAACAGATTCGCAAGGCTACTGCTCATCAACAAGCATTCAAATCTGTTCTGGACTATATTGAGGATTATGTCATTAATCATAATGAAGTTGTGTGGCTCTCCTTTCTGCAGTTCCTGTATAACAAGGAACTAGAGAAAAATGGCTACCCAATGATTGATTATAGCGGTACGAAACTAAAGAGTCGACTTGTGGATCATACAATCAGTACGAGAATTGCGTTTGCTAAAGTAAAGCCAGGTGATAGAGGCTTCATCACCTTTAATCTAGTCTACAATGCCAGTATGACAGTTGCAGATGCTGTAGCGTATGCTTACAAGCTTGGCTCCAGAGATAAGTATGAGGATGTTGCTCATCATCTTCGAGGTGTGATCCTACAAGCCTTCAATAAGCATAAGCCTTTACCCTGGCCTCCCACAGCTGATGACCTTGAAATCAAGTCTGAGGATCTACTCCCTCCAAATCTCATCAAATTCCTCAACATTGTTTTATCTGGAGAGGCAGATGTTGGGGAGAAAAGTGAGATGACGAGATGACTTGTACTGTCTATTGGCCAGGATATATGCCGTGCTGTGACAAAAGGAGAATGGAAGTTCCCAAAACATATCCTATTATGCTGCACACTCCGGCACCTGTATCGCAGCAAGCAGCTAACCATCATCCTTAACCGACTTGGCCACTCGGAGTCCTACAACTTTGGCCTGGAGCTTGAGAGTGCCTTGGCAAAGGCTGTTGATGAAGTGTCATCTTTCCTGACTCCTCAGATTGTCACTGGCAATAGTAATAAAGTGTTTCATCTTGAATGGGACAACCTTAATAAAATCATTACAAGTGTACATGGGTCCAATACTGTGAATAATACAGGTGGCATTATGATTCAGGAATTGAAACCTGGATTCCAGATAACAGCAAAGCGGACACTGCCACTCTATGACCGTGCTAAGAGTCGATCACTCAAGGTAGATCCACCTGAAATACTTCCTCCATTATCTTTTTATAGCAGGGTAGGCCCCAAATTCCCGGATGGTGCTGTGTTCACACCTCCAGTTGAGAATGATAGAGTGTATGATGAAAGTTTAAATGAGTATCGTGTTTGGCTTTTGGCTTGTATGGTGGGAAGCAGTGGGAAACAACCAGTTCCAGCATTTGGTGGATTTGTATCAGCCATTGGTATGAAGTCCACCAGGAAGTCAACCATTGATTACTTCACCCCCATCAACCAGCCATTCACAGAGTACTGTATCATACAAGAGCTGCTAAGGCAGTCTGAAGAAGCCACTGCTGAAGTAGGACAAAAGTACATCCTCAACACCTTTGATCTTGGTGGGTGCATGAAGGCTCTTCCCCTCATATGGAAATTTCCTGAGAAGTACAAGTTGCATGTAGTCACTCCAGGACAGTTCCACACTGTGATGAATTATATGGGTATGTTGACTGGACACAAATTTAAGGGCTCAGGCTATGCTGAGAATCTCCTTGAGGCTGATCTTGTCACCAGCGGCTGCCTGAAGAGTGTCCTTAGCGGTAAAGCTTATGCCAAGGCACTATATTGTCTCAAAACAGTCTGCCAAGCATTGGAGCGTCTAATGATGGAACAGGAGGAAAGTGTTCAGGTAAACAACCCAGTTGCGCTTTTCAACCTGGTCAAGTTGTGCAACAGAGAGAACACTAACCTTGTCCTCCAAGACCCTTCTACTCTTTCCATTATTAGCAACTATGTGAAATTTAAGGAAAAGGTTCGCACTGGTCTCTTGGGCAAGACTGCTAGCTTTTGGTTTGGCTTTATTGATCATGCCCGTCTCATCTTGATGCTTATTTACTCTGTGAAAACCAACAACCTGAAACTCTTCCACAAGTGTAATGGGGAAATGGCTAACCTAACCTGTTTTTTTGCCTTTGACGGTCCGAACTACTCCAGGTATTTGGTCTGGCTGGAGGCATTCCTCACCAACATTGACCTATCTCACCCTGGTGCAAAAGAGCTTCTTGAGAATGGTGGTATTGCTGTGGCACGATCACTCATTCCTGGTGCACTCAGTGCAGTCGACAAGACCATGGAGGAGACATTCATGAAGTTTGCCAAGTCAGACAGGGGTCTAGTAGGCCTATTCTCCATGTTTGGTGCCTATCAGCGCTGGTGCCGCATAACATCCACTCGTGCTCAGTATTTTGAAAGGATGCTTGAGATGTGCGGACTCATCCAAGACCCTGAGTGTCCAAAAGCTGGAAAGCATCGCGAACTTGAGGCTGCTGAGAGTGAAAATGCTGTGCAGAGAACACTTGAAGCTATTAAGAACTTCACTAACCCATTCGATATCAATGACAAGGACAATCTGTATAATATAGCACCAGTTTCCCTGATGTTGAGATTGATGTTCTTCAAGCTGATACAGTTGGTAAAACAGCCAAGGAAGCTTTCATCAGGAATCGCTTCCAGAATGGGTCTTCTGAAAAAACCTTCTTTGAACCAATAAAGAGACAGAAGCTTAAAACCATGGAGGTTTCCAATAAGACAGTCAAGCTCACATCCTCACAGGGAAAACTCATCCAATACAGTGAGCAAAGCAATCTGGCTTTCATGCTCCTTGCCAAATCACAACTTCTGGATGAGCCTCTCAGCCTTGATGAACTCATGCATTATTCTCTCACTCCGGTTCCTCCTAGCCTTGGCACCCCTGATGGTTTCTTTGCCAAAACCAACAAAGCTTCCATGCTACACTTTTTGCTGGATGAAATTACGGAAGACGTGTCCTATCTAAATGATGCTATTCACATTCAAGATGGTATGGCGCTCTGGTATATGCTCACTAATCTACCTCAGACATGCGGTGGCATTTGCCTCCAGGTGCTGGATTGTATGGTTGCCAAGAAAAACTTCATGTTTTCCACAGACTGTTACCATGAAGACTCAATCAAGGCACAGGAGAGGGTAAGTCGGGGCTCCTCTCACAAGTACATCATTGATGGCCCAGCCACCAGGAAACCTGCAGACTTCAAGCTGTTTCTAGCCAATGAAGACAACAAGCGACAGCTCTGCCAGCTGCTGTTCCGGGTATGGGGAAGCAAAGTGGCAGCTTCAAGACTCCAAAAGTGTGGGACAGCAGTTATAGTCAAGGAGGGGAAGGCATATCAGTTGAAGTCATCCAATGGTGAAGTAATGACCAATGAGATCCCTGAATTGTCTTCAGACCAAGAGGAAACAGACACCAGGATTATTCTGTACCTCCACTATGCTGCCAAGCTCGGGTACAAGTCAGCTGTAGTGAGGACTCCAGATAGTGACATCTTTTTTATTATGTTGCACTACTCACACTCCATTAGCCTGACTATTTTCCTTGATATTGGCATGGGCAAACATCGCCAAATTATCAATGTGACAGAGCTGGCAGAGTCACTGGAACCAGAGTACTGCACCACACTACTTGGGTTCTATGTATTCTCTGGTGAGGACTGCACCAGTGCATTCAAGGGCAAAGGAAAAGTAGGACCACTGAAGAAGCTCCAAAAAAAACCCAAGTACCATATGGCTTTTAGACAACTTGGTGATGATTGGACAGTGAAGTCGGATGTGATGACAGATGTGGAGGCTTTTACTTGCCACATGTATGGTCAGGGTCGGGAAACTTCTGTGGATGTGGTGCAAGCCAAGATGCTCAGAAAGATGGTGGGTGAAAATGAAAATCTTACCACTAAATCTAAGGTTGACCTGACTTGCCTTCCACCCTGCAGTTCCCCATGTTGGCAGGGTCAATTATAGGCTTGCCATCTACAAGCGTGCTAACCAGGCTGAGCCATCCCGCAGTTCTTATCAAAGAATTCTTCTGATTGGTCCCCTAGCCCTAGCCCTTGCACGGCGCTATAATTGGTCACGCGCGGCGCTATAATTGGTCACATGATTTAATTAACCAATGAAATGAGTTTTTTGATAAGAACTGCGGGACTGTAGACCAGGCTTGCTTCTGGCGACCCAAACCTTATGACAATGACCAACGATGGGTAAAGACGGAGGAGGGTTTTGTGGAGCCAGTTTGGTCATGTGGACCTATTTTGCCTCCCTCACTCATTGACTTAATTAAGAAGGTTGAGGAGGAGAATGATGATGATGATGAAGAGATTGATGAGCATCTTGTCAGTGAAGACGACGATGACTATGCTGACTAGTTTGTTATACACATATTATCTATTTGTAATGAACTTATGATTTAATTATCATTGTTATTCACTTGATTTCAATGTTTTGTGCATATTTAATGTTTAAACTCCTTGAATTACCAAAGCAACAACTTAAGCTCATTCCTCATTTTATAATTGTAGAAGTACTTAGTTACTTAGTACAATAATATTCATGACTCAAAAGTTACAGTTGCTAAATACTTATAGAGGTGATGATATCTGTAATAGCTACGGTATGGATGGCTTCGGATAATTTTTGGAAATGGGAACATCAAAATTGGGTTATTAGATACCTTCAAGGTTGTGAAAATGCATGTTTCATTTTTAAATCCACCGGATTCATGGGGACCCTACCTAGCAACCCAACTAAAAGGTGCTCACTCTCTAATGTGTGTTATACACTAGAGTCAGCAGAGGTTAACTTTCTTCAACTTTTACAATGACTACACCAATGACTTAAATAAGGATGACTATGGCATAGAACTTAGTGGGTGACCGTGGTTGTGAATATCATTAACATACATAGTTGGAAAAAGGTAGACATAGGAAAAACAAGTAAACATCTAGGTGACAATCAACAGTCCTTTGGACTTGGGAATTTCTGGAGGCAGGACCAGCCTGTTAAGTCTGGGTGGGAGTCCCAGACATCCTCCCTGGGCGAGCTTTTGGTGTGTCGTCTTCTGGCAGGAATGGGATGAGTCGGCAGCTGGGGCGCACATAGGACTTTCCATGGCATGATAGGGTGACAGCTCTGACTTCTCCGTCGTCTCCAGGGTGGACTTGTTCTATCCTGGCCAAGGGCCAGTCTCTGACCCTCTAGGTCTCATCCCTGACAAACACCAGGTCATTTACTGACAGGCGCATGCCTGGGCGATTTCACTTTGAGCGCTGAGCACACGAGACAAGGTATGAATCCATCCACTGTTTCCAGAGGTCGGCAGTGAGTCGGTTGGGCTGTAGGTGGTGCAACGAGTGGGCGGCCTATCAGGAAGTGCCCGGCTGTGAGGTAGTTGCAGTCTTTTGCTTCATCGGCATGGAGAGGGGTGATAGGTCTCGAGTTGAGAATGGCCTCTACGTCCGTGAGGAGTGTGTAAAGTTCCTCGAAGTGCATGGGGTTGCAGATTCTTCCGGAGCAGAGTCTTCATTGATCTTACGGCTGCCTCCCAAAGTCCACCAAAGTGTGGAGCTCTGGGAGGGATGTTGTGCCAGTTGATCTCGTTCTCTTGTGTGAAGGTGGCCAAGGCTTGCCTTGTCTCTTTGGATTCCGTGAGCTTTTGGAGCTTGCGGATCTCCTCCCGGGCGCCTAGGAAGTTGGTGCCATTGTCGGTGTAAAGGTGGGATGGGCGACCCCTCCTGGCGACGAAGCGGCGGAAGGTGGCCATGAAATCCTGGGTGGAAAGGGAGGAGCAGAGATCTAGGTGGATAGCCTTGGTGGTGAAGCAAACGAAAACAGTAGCATAGGTCTTCACTAGGACCGGCTTGCGGGTGTAACCTTGGCGAATCACAAAGGGTCCAGCAAAGTCCACTCCAGTTCGCTCAAAGGGTGGGGCAGGCGTGGTCCTAGAGGATGGTAGCATACCTATTTGGTGGCGGAGCGGCTGAGCATAGGCTCGCTGGCAGGAAGGGCAGGAACGGCTGACCTGCTTGAGGAGGTTCCTCAGGTTGGGGATATAATAGGTGTGTGCTAGGACAGAGTGGAGGGCCGAAACACCGGCGTGGCTGTAGGTGACGTGAAGGGTACGGATGAGTAGTTTGGTGAGTGGGGATTTGGCGGAAAGAGGGATGAGTTTCTTCGGGGTGGAAGGATCTGCTCGGTCGCGAACGCGGCTGTGGACGACTAGGTGGCCGGCATCAGCTAACGAGATCACTGATCTGTGGAGTCCATGGTTCCTAGGAAGTTGAGTCTTGTTGATGGTAGAGAGGAAGACCTCTGGTAGGAATTGGAGCTGGGCTAGACGGAAGATCAGTGCCTTGGCCTTGGAGGTTTCCTTTGAAGACAGGAGGTCTGGTTTGGGATGACCCGTCTTCTTGGTGAGTCTTGGTGAGTCGGAGGATCCACGCAACTGCCCTGACCAGGGTGTGGAAAGAGGAGAAGCGGAACCAGAGGACGCTGAGGAAGTCAGACTGTGCTTGAGGCATGGCTGACGAGGGTCTGATGGCGAGGCAGCAGGTTGCTAAAGGAGGTCTGGAGAGCTTGTGGGTGGGCCAGGCCGTCGGAGGCAAGGATAACCAGGGGGGTCTGTACCACCATAAGGTGGAGGTAGTCAGGTCTGGTGCTCTTACTCCGCGGCTGGCGAGGTCAGCAGGGTTATCGGCTGATCGGACGTGTCTCCAAACTTGAGGGGGGATCAGCTCTTGGATGGTGTGGACTCGGTTGGCGACGAACCTGTCAAATTGGGAGGGGTGCTTGGGTAGCCAGTACAAGACAATATCGCTGTCTGTCCAGGCAAACACATTTGAAGGTGGGATGGAGAGGATGGTCATCGTGTGGTGGAGCATCTTGGCAAGGAGGTGGGCGCCAAGAAGTTCAGCCTTGGGGATGGTGATAGGTTGGACTGGGGCAACGCGAACCTTAGCCGTGACCAGGGAGATGGAGGTGGAGCCATCATCATGCACCGATCTGAGGTACAGGGCAGCTCCATAGGCCACAGCAGAGGCATCACAGAAGCCATGAAGTGAGTGGTAGAGGGTCTGTCGGGGAGAGGAGGAGAATCGGCGAGGAATGGGGTGGGATAAAATGGCAGGAAGATCTTCGGTCCATGCAGTCCACTGCTCCAGTAAGTCTGTGGAACTGGCACGTCCCAGGGAAGGTTGCGTTTCCATGTTTCCTGCAGGATGATCCTGGCTTGGATGATGGCTGGGGAGAAGAGGCCTAGTACATCAAACACTGCCGCTGTGCTGGAGGCGATGGTACGTTTGGTAACCTTAGTTAGGTCCGGTGGAGATGGGATGGCTACGTGGAGAGTATCTGAGTTAACGTCCCAGTGGATTCCAAGGGGTGTTTGTTCCAGTTGGGTTAGTGGTAGAAGGGTGGGAGAGGTTTCCAGGAGATGGTCTGGAATGAGGGCTCTCACTTCTGGGGAATTGGACCTCCACTTGCGCAGAAGCATTCCTGCTTGCGCCAGAAGGTCACACAACTCCTTCCTGAGGTGGTGCGCCTCGTCCACGCCACCGGCTCCCGAAAGGAAATCGTCGACGTAGAAGGCAGACATGATGGCAGCAGAGGCAGTGGGATGTGAAGTGGCGTGGAGGTGTGCAAGGTGGTGAAGGACTTGGGTGGCTATGAACGGTGAGCAGTTGACACCGAAGGTAAGACGTTCCATTCTGCAATCTCGAATGACCCCGTGGTTGTCCCTCATCAAGAACCTGTGGAGATCACAGCATTCTGGGTTGAGGAGAATCTCCCTAAACATCTTGGATTTGCAGTGGCAACGGAACTTGATGAGGACGTCAGTGAGAGGTGGGTACAGGTTGGGGCCGGTAAGGAGAGTGTCATTGAGGGAGGCTCCGGAGGTGGTGACAGCTGACGCGTCGAACACGGCTCTGCATTTGGTTGTGGATGATGAATCCTTGAAGACACCATGGACAGGCAAGTAGAAGTGTGGTTGGTTTCGGAGTTCATTCTGTGGGATCACGTGGGCGTGACCTAGGTCAATATATTCCCGGAGTATGTGTCGAAGGCGGCTAGCTTGTCCTTGGCGGACAGAGACCTTTCATTGGAGAGTAGGCGTTTATAGGCTTGGCGGCGGGAGTCTCCTAGTGCCGGTGGATCCTGAACCTGAGGGAGTGACACTGAGAAGCGGCCATCTACCTGCTGGACAGTGTCGTGGAAGTGCCGGACAGCCTGAGCATCTTCTGCTGAACGGGATGGGGCCTCTGGGACTTGGTCAAGTTCCCAGAGTTTGGAAAGCTTCAAGTTGAGGTCATCTGGAAGTGCTGACTGGATGGAGGATGCGGAAGCAGCGTGGGTACCTACCGGCGATGTGGCGGAGAGGGGCCCGGAGATGCTGAGTTCAAAGGGAGTTTTGAAGAGGCGGAGTCCGTTGACCTTGAGGGGGCCATCGGTGACACAGTCATCAATGTCCAACACCCCAATGAAGATGTCAACTACACCACCTAGGTCTGGGTCGGCAAGTGAGGCGTCCTTCAGAGCTGGGGTCTGGAGGATGGCTCGGCGGTTGGGTGGTACGGTGGAGGGAATCATATCTGGAACTACAATAAAATGGATAGGTTTGGTTTGAACGGTCCTGCAATGGGACAGAAGTCGGGTGACAACGAAAAATTTTGATTGGATTTGGCCGGAGACGCAGGTCAGTGACATCGGTTGGGAGTAGCGCTTTAGACCCAGGGTAGTAGCTAGCTTTTCAGTCATCAGGGATGTACCTGCACCAGAGTCGAGCATGGCGCGGGCTTTGGCAGTACGGTGGTCGTTGTCCAAGGTGACTGTGATGGTGTTCGGAAATCCAGTGTCCAGGCCTCGGTCAGTATCCACAGAGACGGCCGCTTGGGTAGTCGGTGTAGGGGCAGGAGATGGGGGAGGTAGGTCCCGGTCCTTGTGGAGGAGAGTGTGGTGTTTGAGACCACAGGGCGGCAAGAGAACCTGCTTGGGCAGTTCCTGCAGCCGTGCTTGTCAGAAAAGTAGTTGAGGCACAATTTGCGTTCCCTGACGAGCTTGTTTCTCTTATCCACATTAAGACCAGTGAAGGTGGCGCAAGTATGAGCTGATGAGACTCGTTGCAGGCAACACACTTGATGGGAGTGCGTGGCCGGGGTGAACGGTCGGCAGCGGGTGGAGAACAGAGTAGGGATCGAGGAGGAGGCATGGCAGGTAGAGGGGTGAAGGGTGACGAAGGCTTCGGGGAGGTGTAGGAGGGAGTTGAGGCAGCAGGCGACTTGTGAAGTATCCGTTTGTCGACGAAGTCATGTAGATGTTTGAGTGTAGGACGGTCTATGGTGCCACTCACATGCTTCTCCCAGTCCGTGCGGATGGCAGGGTCGAGCAGATCCTTAACAAAGTAGGTGAGGAATTCGGACAGAGAGTCTCCGATGTGGGTGGACAGCGACTTGTAGCCCATGATCACTCTGTCAATCAGGCCTCGGAGCCCAGTATAGGTGTCTCGGACTGGCTGTAAGGCCAGAATCTCCTTAAGAAGGAGAGGAACAACCAATTCCGGGCATCCAAAGCGGTGCCGAAGCAGAGTAATCAGTTCTTCTATGGGTGTGTCAGTATCTGAATGAACTTGGAGAATGTGCTGTCCGTCCTTCTTCGTTGTTGATGGCGTTGGAGAGAAGGGATCTCTTGTCCATGTTGCAGAGGGAGTCGGCACGGGTGCGGAGGGTGGTTGTAAACAGAGATTCGAAGTGCTTCCATTTGAGTGGGTTGCCGTCGAATTTGGGGAGGTCGATGTGTAGGGGTGCGAGTCGTGCAGAGGTAGAGTGTTCGGCCGGTCGCTCAGTTGGAGTTGCAGGAGAAGGTGAGGGAGGTGTGGCAGCGGCTATGACTTTGTGCACCTTGGTGAAGTCATCCTGGATGGCGAGGGAGAGGTCTGTAAGCTCAGCTCTGTTTGGGAAAGGAATGATGGTTTTGCGGAAGGAATTGAAGTCTGTACTAATCGACTGGAGTTCCTGTTGTACTTCCGGTGAGACATCGTCCCGGAGTCTAAGCAGGGTGTCCAGGTGTTTCTGGAGTGTCATGCCAGAGCTGTAGGCCTGTGTAAGGACCAAGAGGGTATCTATGTCGTCGAGCAAGGTGGCGTGGATGTAATCACGGCGTCCTCTCTCAGCGTATTCGGCCTCGAGGGCCTCTAGATCTAACAGGCTGTCTATACTGTCTTGAAGGGACTCATGTGTGTTGATCTCGAGGCGGATGTCCTTGGAGAGAGAGTTGGCCGAGATGGGAGAAACTTCACCGAGGGGTTTGGCAAGCAGTAGGTTGAGGCATTTGGAAAGACAGGTGATGTTACCACGGCGGTGTGCTCGTTGACACCGCAGCCGTTCCATAGCAGGAGTTGGGTTTGGTTCTTCTTCCATGGCTAAGGGAAAGTCAAGGTAGTGGAGGTGTTGATTGGCGGCGACAGAGAGGTGACTTCTAGGCTCTGGGGAGACCGAGAAGTTAGGGTGGTTAGGCCAGATCAACCGGAGATAGGGTACAGAAGAGGCGAGGAGTTGGAATCGGAGGTAGGATACAGAGGAGAGGTTGGGAAGGCGAATCGACTGCAGGCGCAGAAGAAACGAAGTGGAGTGGGTGGTAGCTCAGAGAGCAGGCAATGGAACGTAGTGGGCTTGAAGGACCAAATGTGGGGACCCTGACCTGTTGTAAGTTGGTGAGGAATAACCCCAGCAGATGATCAGTCGTGCAATGCAACGAAGGACCAGGAAGTCAGTCAACTGGATATTAACTTGCTGTGGCACTGGCTAGAATTCTATGCAGCCGCTGGCTCTCGCTTGCAGCCTTGAAGAACAGCCAAAAGGTGCGCACTCTCTAATGCGTGTTATACACTAGAGTCAGCAGAGGTTAACTTTCTTCAACTTTTACAATGACTACACCAATGACTTAAATAAGGATGACTATGGCATAGAACTTAGTGGGTGACCGTGGTTGTGAATATCATTAAAATACATAATTGGAAAAGGGTAGACATAGGAAAAACAAGTAAACATCTAGGTGATAATCAACGGTCCTTTGGACTTGGGAATTTCTGGAGGCAGGGCCAGCCTGTTAAGTCTGGGTGGGAGTCCCAGACAACGTCTTTACATATCTCTTGTGTGTCTTTCTCTCTACAAGTAGAAAGCTACGTTTTAAGACCAGTATCAGTACATTTAACTTCTCATATACATATATTTCACATTTGATATTTAGTGCATAATTTTACATAGTCACTATACATAATGTATCTTGTATATACCTCATTCTATTCTTACCACAGAATTCTCAAGCTTGTTAGTTAATAAAGAATTCAACACTTGATATTGTGTGAAAGGAAGTCATATCACGAGTTAGAGGTGAAACTGGTAATTCCAATGAGGTTTGAGACATGTTATAGTCATAGTGAATCTTCATATCTACTCAGCTCTGTGAACAATGCCATTTTATTGGCAGGCACTTTGTTTCACTCATCTTGCTTAACGTTGTTCTTTCCCAGCCATAATCTGCTATTCACATTCAACTCCTTTGATGTGCAAAGTTCAGATGTGGCATAAAGGTGGGTGAGGAACTGTACAAAGAATGTGATAGCCTATCTGTGGGGGTTAGGTTGTCAATATCGGAAGTTGATGTCCTATACTGTGTAGCTGCCACCAGAATCTTCTTCAGGATGAGTCTCAGAGTTGACGGGATTGTAGTTGAGGGCCATCCTTGTTCCTCTAAGCTAAGTCACCCAAGGTGCAGTGATGCAACCAGATACAGCATTGACATGCATGGAATGTGATAATCGACAGGAGGGAAAGAGCAAGCTAATTGCTAATTGGGGTTGTTTATCTCATGAGAAAGATAACAGAAATAAATACATAATATTAGTGTTCATGAAAAAGTGACAAATTGACTTTTGTTTACAGCTGATAGAACATAGCTAGACTAGAAGATGTATTTGTGCTATGGTCTACCGGACTTGTCGACAGAGTTTTGAGCACAATAGGTAGGTAGTTTGAAGCAAGGAGCATTATGCTGGCATAATGGGGCAATTTTCAAAGTTATGACAATGGTCGCTATAGATTAGCGATCACTATTTTAATCAAGTAGCAGTAGCTAGCAAAATACAAGTAGAAAATTGGTCATCTATTCTGCAGTGAAGAAAGTGTTATTTGTACATCAATCTAGTATGAAATAACCTAGAAAATTTGAGGGCATTGACAAAAACAGCAAAATGGGTAAAAAAATTTGGCAGAATTATTCTTTTGCTTCGTGCGCCCCAAATATAGATAGACTACCCTCATTTTTTTGTCACAGGGAAGGGGTGACGATAGCGACCCTTTACCTCATCTCATCTAAGAGTATAAAAGGTAAAGGACGACGAACCAGACAAATGTAAATCCTTCTAGCTGATTGCGTGCTTTTATAGCTATGATGATGACCACCGAGAAGATCTAGTAAAATATGGTATGTGTGTTTGGCAGTAATTTACTTGCATGAAATTTAAAAAAATTATTGTTCAGCGCCGTTCTTTTGCCCCAAGTCAAATTCTGAAGAGAAAGAATGAAGAGAACCCAGAAGTCCCAGCTAAAGTAATGTTCTAATTCTAATATAACTAGCTAAACTAGAGGCTGTCTTATGTATATGTATGTAGTCAAGTCCTGTATTGATAGAGAACTTTAATTTTGCCAGGAAAACCTTGTTACTTGTGTCATTGTCTGTATGCATACTACATATGGGAATCAAAGAAGATAGCTCTCTCTCTGAGAACTGAACTGTTTGTTTAGGAATTTGGTCTAGAATATTGTGGTGATACCAGGCAAGTATAGTTCATAATTATGATATTTTAGGCTAGATGTTAGCAGGCTAGCTTTGGTACAGTTGACCAAAGGCACACGAGTTTCTTGAAGTACTTTAGTTAACAAGAATTGAAATGCTGTAAGAATCGTTAACTATAAGTGTGGCTTGTTACTTTCATGTGCTCGAAGTAGTGGTAAGGATCATCAATGTCAGCTGGAATTGCTAAATGGTATGAGTAAACAGCTGGAAAATAGTTTGTATTTAGTGATTGGAATGATATTAGGACCAGTGCTTCTATTCTATCGAAGTTTTTATCCGCTTGCCCATGTGTGAACTGTTGAAATTGACATGGTCACATGACTCTGCGTGTGATGTAACAGTCTGCTGTTGCCGTGGGATTGAAATAGCCTGACTTTGAGCCACTAGTGCTCTAGCCTCTGAGTTCTGACAGATCTCTGTGTGTTAGTTATATTCTGCTGATAGTAGTGGTAGCTGTAGTCACAATTATCAAGTTCTGACCCTTTGACAACCCACGACTTCCAAGACCTCCACATTTTACCGTTATATTGTTGAGTAGTACAGCTTGCTACAGTCCCGGTGTTTCCGGAAAAGGTGTTCTGACGACACATAATTGGTGGTCTGTTGAGTACGAGACTGCAGCAAGCGGTACTACTCAACAGCATAAAGGTAAAATATAAAGGTCTTGGAAGTCGTGGGTTGTCGTAGCTCAGTGACTAGAGCACTGGTGGCTAAAGCCAGGGGTCCTGGGTTCGATTCCTTGGCGACAACTGAGATTTTTTCACATTACCTTTGCTTCTCTTTAGACTCCTTTATTGAGAAAGGTTCAATCTAGCAGTAGTCTCCTACTGGTCAATACACCACCTATTATGTTCCCTCACAACTCCATTCAGATGTCGACCTAGCTGTATCAAGCAAGCTACAAAGTGTAGCCACTTAAGTTCTAAAGAAGAGAGAGTCCACTATGAGCTACAGCCCTCAGCATATATTCTGAGTTTCTTTTGAAGTGTTCTTGAAGCTCAAGTGTAGTGTTACATCACACTGAAGTTACAATGTATTCCTTTTTGACAGCACACTGAAGTTAAAGTGCAAGTCAGTGGTAGTGGTCAAACTGCACTCGTTGTTTAGCAGTGCTGAGGAGGCGTGGTCCTGTTTCCAGCTGCTCTTATTGTTTGCTATGTGTTGTTAGGCAATTGACGGGTCTCCTAGTCTGTATGAAGCCCTCAATACTATTCTAAATGAGGCTCACTAATAATTGTTTATTATTAATATTTTAATGAATATCTTTATAATTTAAGTTGGTGGGTGGTATGTGTATATTTTTGTATATTTTTCACGGGTCAGAGATATATTCCCATAGTAGTGAAAATGAACACTCTGCTGAGCTTTGAGTTCACACCATTTCTCCAGAGACAAAATTTCTGTTTCTTCTGACTTGTACTCAGCATAATCACGAAGTAGTACAGTATGGATACTTGCTGCAGTCACTTGGTGTGCATGCCTAGTCTTTGTCAAGTAGCTGACATTGATAAAAGAATTGGCTGTACCTGAACTTGTAATATTAGCCTGTACCAGAGCACTGATCCATCCGCTACCATCTAGCCAATCTCCAAGAACCTACAATAATGAAGACATATTATACATCACACACTTATAAGGTGCTACTGTTACCTTCAAAATAGCCATTTCAATGTGCAGGCCACCAAACATGATTACAAAGAGGCTTTCTCCGAATTGGTTGGGCCAAGTCCACTGGATTTGTTTAGCAAGAGCAAACAGAGGTTGATCGGCAGTAAGAATAGGAACCTGGCCAGGGATGAGATGTAGAATGGCTGCTTGAACAATGGTCATGGAGTGTTTGATCATAGCTCTGAATGCGCACTCTCTGTGAATAGTGGTAGCAAAGTATTGATTGCAGCAGGTGGAATTTCATTCGTTTGGATGCTTGCATGATAAGCAGACCAGGAGACCCAATCTCCGTCATCAAATTTCTCTTTACTGAGAGCTGCAGTAACACAGTTAAGCCATTCGATCTCTCCTTCTTTCGCCCTTTCAACATGCAAGAGTGTATCAGGTCTTACATGATCACCAGCAGCAGGTACAGTAAATTCTTTTGTCTTGATATATCCTGGTGGCACATTTGTGTAGTATGAGGGCAAAGGAACTATGGACTGAGATGTACAAGAGGGACTCCTACTAGATATCTGCACACCGCGATCATATCCTTCAGATTCACTAGACAGATGCTGGATTAGTGATATGCCAGTTCCATGAAACGAATCCTTTGCTGTAGAAGAAGTAGGATTGTAGTCTAAGTTGTCAATTGCTGCTGATGTATGGACACCGCAACGCAACTTAGGGGGACACACAAACCCATCTACTCTATATTGCTCACAGATTGTATTGCTTATGTCGGATGTCAAGTTCAAAAGACGATCATAAGAGATACACATGCCCTGATTAAAAAGTGCATCAATCAAGTTCCTACTGCACGTAATGGCATGAGTTTTCAGTGCCACATAAATTGGAGTAGATGTTTCACGCTCAGAGCTATGACGAATAGGCAATAAGGCATTTGTAGCTCGTGTGTGTTAAACACTGTTAAACATCAGGAGCTGAGAAATGGAATGGGATGCTTTTATATTGACTAGCTGAGTTTGATGCTTGATGTTGATCATATTAACTAAGGCAAGAAGTGATTGTGGTACAGCACTTTGCAAGTATTCATCAGTGAATGTCCCATTGAATGGAAAGGCTTGGCCAAAGATTTCTTTCCTTACTATTTTTGCGGCTTGTGCCAAATGCATAGCATCATTATCACTATCGTGATGACAAGCCTTCTTGAGAGCATCACCGATATCATCATTGAATGAAAGCATTACATTTCTCCCCTGAAGATGTGCTGTGAGATCAGGGAAGACAGAAAGCAACCTCAATTTTAGTCTCGATGTATGAACACGGCCTTCATTTGCAACTCCAAGTTGTTCCAGGCGTATTTTGTATAGGTTAGCAAGATCAGCCAATTTGAAGACTGGGGCAACACCCTCTTCCATACGAAAATCTTCTATGTATGCCACCAATTCAGCGAACGCTGTACCATGAAGATCAGCACGGTCTTCACTCACATGCATGGCTCTTGCTTTCCTAGCTCTGTTGTACAATCCTACAAGACATCTACCATGATACTTCGCTTCAAGGGCAATCATATCACCTGGTGCTAGTTTGGACAGAAGTAAACTATCTTCAAGCAGCTCAGGTGCACATTTGCGAACTTTCCTGTCAATATCATAAGTGGAAGCATTGTGAAGACATGCAGAACTGGCTGGTTCATCGCAGAAGAATCATCTATCCTCATCAAGCTCAACACTCTCATGGTTGGAACGAGTCTGCATAGGCAATGACTTCACCCCGACATTCTTAGCATCAGTATGTTTTATCTTTAGCCGCTCAAGCTTAGTCTGGCTAAACTTTACTCGACATACTTTATGCCAGCAAGCATTGTGCCTCATCATTGTAGTAGCTTCAATGCCATCTCCATCATCTAGCCTTCTAATATCTAGATCCAAGCAATCATGCATCTTAAACTGAACAAGGTGCTCTGCCAATGATTTGTAGCCACTACCAATAGGTGCTTTGAGAGATCTGGCTGGACATTCCAAACCTGTTTTAGTGTCCTTCTGGCAAAGAATACAAAGCTTCCAGTCTGTGATAAAAGACTTCTTGGATGTTGTGGGTGTAGAAGCATCTACCAAAGAATGCCGCTTTGCCATGGCAACATGCAGAACTCGACAGTGTCACTATAACATATACAGCATGCAGTGGTAAGCAGTAAGCAGCTATCTAACTACTTACCGTGTGCCAGGAGAATTCTATTAGAAGCACTGACCAGCTTGCAAGAATGAACTTGCAGCTGCATGCAAGGCATGACAGGCTATACGTGTTGACAAGCTAATTAATCATGTATTGTAAAGTATAAAAGTGGTCATAACTATTGAACCATACTAGGAACTTGATTCAAATTTCAAAATATTCCTTAGTAGAAGACAATTCAAATGATACCACAAATGGATGAATTACAGTAATAGATCATGATTTAATAGAGATAAATGATATTTTTGAACAGCAATTTGGCATCTTAATGTACTTAAAGGTCAAATCCAAAGTAATTCTACTTCAGAAAATGAAATCCATTTTGTGTAGAATTGATGTATAAAGTTTCATACTTTTATCGAAAAGTGCACATTATAATTGCTTAGCAGCTCTACTATAATTAATACCAAACGATTAACTGTGTATGTTTGAGATTCAATCAGATTGAACTAAGTTAAATGGTGAATGTGCAGGAGTCACAAAGAAACAAGGCCCAAGAGGAACGGTGTTTTTGCCCAAGATATCTTGAAGTGCTTAAACTCTGTCCTAACTATTGCCAGGCAACAGCTTCGGAAAAGTTTGTTATGTCACTACTGACTAGTGTTATGGCTCACAAAAAGCAACGAAATAAAGAGGCAGAAACCAGTTCTTCTTAACCAGTTCTTCTTGTCCTCCGTTCCTCTACTGTTGATGCTTCATCGACTGCCATGCCATTCAGCTACATCAAATCATTCACTCATACAGACATTATAGAATGTAACAATCTATTTTTAGAACAATAATACCCATTACATATTGTGTGTCATCAGAGTTTTATTTATATATAACCAGTAGCTAGTCACTCTGTTTATACTGTCTCATGTATTGTATGTGCATGGCTAGCCATTGGCGTCGGTGATTCTGAAATTTCTATTAAATAGGATGGTAGCTATTTGAAACGAGTGTAGCTATACCTATGCAAAAATTTGGCTTTTGGTGTTATACTACTAGTGATGTGCTTGAGCACAAATGGCGAGCGAGCCTAAAGACTATACTATTTTTATACGAATGATTTTGACTTCTACTGAAAATAAGGTCCAGTTTTTAATTTTCGCATACACGGTAAAGGGATTTCAGTGCCATAGTAACAACTCTCTGCAACTGCTTGAATTGAAGGAAAAAAACAACAACAAAACAATACACGTTATTTAAAAGTTTTCTTTATGATATTCTTTAGCTAAGTAGTGGTTGTAACACACAATGCTTTGACACAACTGGACATGCACCTACACAGACTTACCTTCGCAGTAGTCTAGTGTACAATGTATTTTCAGGTAAATACTGTTGCGCACGGCTTATAACCATGACAAAGAGCGCATTGACTTACCACCGCCACTAACTCGAATAGAAATGAAAGTCCCTTAAGTTTTCAAGTTTTAACTGCATCCACAAAAGAATTCAAAACGGTAAACAATTCAATTTCTAGGGTGATACGGGTACTGATCGATAAACAGAGGATTCTGTTTAGTGAAGTTTGGGACCGGGTCGACAACCGAACTAACACAAAAATGCGAGGGTCAAAGTACAAAAATGCCTTACGTACGTCCATACATATTGTGGTGGGAGCAGCAAAGAGAGTTAGTAGGGCTGCCACCAGAGTGTCAGAGAGCACTTACACAGCCTCTATTACAAGGCCCTTAGCTTTTAGCTGCTGCTGGTCAAAGCAGAACAGAGGATTACTTTGGGTTAGTGTAATGGTAGCTCACAAGGATGACACTGGCGGTACACATGCCCAGCAGGCCAACATATAAAGAACCCACTAGGCATGCTCAAGAGTGATTGGTGATGCAGGAAGTGTGGGTTAAATGGAATGCATGAATAATTAATGAGCTAGTACAGAAATAACGAATATTGAGGGAATGCTAATAATATAATATGTTTAGATGAGAGAGTGTCCAAAGGGGTGTGGTTAGGGTGTTCCTGTGAATGTGGTATGGGTTTTACCACATCTCCCCTCCCTTAAAAATGCCGTAACGGTGAAGTAGAGAAGATGCTGCTAATACCGCTTAGAAGAAGTAGTAGGCATGGTTTGCTGCTCTGGGGACGGCCAGGACTGTCTGGAGAGGGCATCTGCAACTGGGTTAGCCTCGCCTCTGATGTAGAAGAGGTCAAAATGAAATTCAGCAAGTCTGAGCTTCCATCTTGTTAGTCTGGCTGATGGTGGTTGACCATTAATAATGTTCACTAAGGGACTGTGGTCAGTGAATGCCTTGAAATAGCGACCGGAGAGGTAATAGTGAAAATGATTCACAGTTGCCAGCAGAGCAAGGGCTTCAAGATCTAGGATTGCGTAGTTCTTTTCTCTTGGAAGGAGCTGTCTGGAATAGAATGCACAGGGTGTCCATGAGGAATTCCTGAAAACACAGAGACCCTCCGATGCCTTGGTATGAGGCATCAGAGAACACGCACCATGCATCATTATTATTGGGGATGGTTAAAGAGGAGTGGGTGACAATGGATGAAATAATAAATTTGAATGAGTCAATGTAGTCGTCATCACAAAGTATCGTGTCTGGGCTTGTTCGTCTGAGGTGAGAATTTAAAACTGAAGTGTGGTGAGCGAGGTTGGGAACAAATCTAGAATAAAACGTGATGAGCCCAAGAAATGATTTTAAATCTGATTTAGTTGAGGGAATAATATAAGATGAGATGTGAGAGACTCTTGCTTCTGGTATTGAGAGTTGCCCATTGCCAACGTGGAAGCCAAGAAAATCAAACGATTTGAAACACCAGCAGCACTTGGACTGCTTTACGGTAAGGCCAGCATGAGAGAGTCTAGAGAGTACTGAGGTTAAGTGTGAGAGGTGGTTGTCAAATGAGGAAGAGAAAATAATAATGTCATCAATGTAGGGTAGACTGCATGTTTCCAAGCCCCTCAAAACTGTCTGCATGAGTAGTTGGAAGGTTGAGGGTGCATTTGTTAAACCAAAAGGCATCACACGGTATTGAAACTTGCCTTGTAGGCATGTAAAGGCAGTTAGTTCTTTTGAGGATTCTGACATGGGGACTTGATGAAATCCCTTGAGAAGGTCCAATTTGGAGAGAAAGGTAGCTTTTCCTAGTTGTGACAGAATATCATCGATGGAAGGCATGCTGAAGGGTTCACGAACTGTAATAGAGTTAAGCTTCCTATAGTCGATAACTATCCTGATGCCTCCATCCTTCTTGCGGACGGGCATAGGAGAGCTGCTCCACTTAGAGCATGAAGGCTCAATGATGCCCAGGGATAAGAGATTCTCAATCTCCAGTCTAAAGGCTTCCTGGTGGGCTAGAGGAACAGAATAAGGTGGTGACCAAATGGGTGTGGTGGAAGTGACCGTGATAGAGTGTTCAGCCAAAGCTGTATTCCCAGGCTTGTCGGAGAAAACTGAAGGAAAACTATCAAGAACTGCGGTAAGCTGTTGTTGCTGTTGAGGTGAAAGTTGAATTGGTTGTGGTGTATTATTGGTGAGGTGGAAATCTTCAACAACTTCATCAGGGATGATTAGTGATCTATAGACTGGGAGTGCTTTCTTTAGCTGTGATAGGTGGACAACCTTTCGTTTAGATTTCTTTCGTTGGGGTACAATGGAACAATTAACCGGAGGCAGTACTTGTGAAATGACAAAGGGTCCTTCCCATGAAGCGTCCAGACATCTATTGATGCCAGGAGCTCTCTTGTATACAAGATCACCAACTTTGAAATTTGCAGCTAATTCAGCTTCCTTTGAAAGTCTAGATGAGCAGTGTTTGGATGCAAGTGACTTCTTAACAAAGTGAGTTTGGCAGGAGATCATGTTATCAAGGTCAGAAATGAATTGAGGTAAGTTGATATTTGGAAGTGAGTGGGAGGTCCAAAGTGATTTGAGGGAAGAAAGAATGTAAGGTGTAGGTTTCAGAAACAATAGTTCTTGGGGAGTGAATCCATGTCTGGAGTGAGGTGTGTTCCGGGCAAAATAAAGAACTAAATCAAGAGCTGCAGGCCAGTCATGTTTGACAGAGATGCATTTGGAAATCATGGCTTTGAGAGTGGAGTGGAAACGTTCAAGACGTCCGTTGGATTGGGGGTGATAAGGGGATGTTTTGATGGTAGCAATGTGGAACATGGATTTGAGGTGTGACAATGTAGTGGAAAGGAAGTTTGAACCTTGATCTGACAAAAGTTGAAGAGGTGAACCAAGAATAGAGATGACTGACAAGAGTGCTTTTGCAGTTTCTTCTGCAGTGTAATTCCTCAAGGGAATGGCAAAGGGGTACCCTGATGACAATTCCATACATGTGAATATGAATCTTAGTTTATGTTTTGAAGTGGGTAAGGGACCAACTATGTCCACGGCTAATTTCTCTCCTCTGTGAGAAATGATCTCTGGTTCTACCATGGGAACCTTCTGAGCACCGGATTTGCCAAATTTCAGACACTTCTCACAGGATTGCACATGCTTTCTAATATCAGCCACCAAGTGAAATGTTTGTTAATTAATGACCTAGTGGTGTTCAACCCGCCATGGCCAAGCCCCTCATGTGCTGCAAGCAAAACTTTGTGGCGGAGCTGCTGGGGAACAACAAGGGCATGAGAAATGGTGTTGAGTGTGGATGTCATGCACATTAACAAACCATCAACAATGAAAAAATGTTTCTCTCCTGTCAATGCATTCTCCCATAGGGGTGCAAGGGTGGGGTCTTCCTTCTGCATGACAACAAATTGATCTCTGCCAATTCCATCAAATGATAGAGTAGGGATCGTGGTGGGCACTAAAGTTTTTTGGGAGGTGTGACTACGGGAGTTAGACTCTACTGCATGGGCGTCAAGGACAGTTTCCAGTTCAGTGGTGACTGGGTCAGACTCTTCTTCAACAAAGTCAGGAATGTCATTTAAAGCCAAGGGATTAGCACCTTCTGTAGTGTGCAAGGCCTCAGCAACTTGCTCTGCAAGGTCATTCTCAGACTGCATTGCTCTGGTAACAGTGAGGACAGGTATAGGGTCAACCTTAATAAAATCCATAAGTTTGATGAGATTCTCTTTTCCAAAATCAATTCCAACTAAAACAGTTTTAGAAGGGAGTCTAGAGTCAACAGCTAATTGGCACATTCCTTGCATAGTGGGAAGTTCAACTGGGATTTCATACACTGGGACTGAGTGAGGGATCTGAGAAATGCCAAAGATGTTTCTGTACTTGACGGGAGTGAGGGAATCATCGACAAAATCACTAGAAATGAGAGAAATCTTGGCACCAGAATCTATAATAACTGGAGTGGGAATGCCATTGACAGTGCCATGTGTGACTAAGTCGTCTTCAATATAACAATTAAGTGGGGTTGAATCAGTGACTGGTAAGGAATCATCAGAAGTAGTGTGAACAGGTAAGCAATCATCAGAAGTACTGGAAACAGGTAAGGGATCGACATCAGTAGGAACAATTCTTCTAACAGTTCTATTGTTATTCCTGGGTACTGGTATGGGACGGTTAGGAGGGTTAGGTTGTTGAGAAGGAGTGGGGTTTGAAGAGGAAGAAGTTTGAGATGGGTGTGGTTGTTGCCTGGGTGAATGTGGTGAAATTGAAGTGATGGGGCAGTTGTTGGCATAGTGACCAATGTTGTTACATTTGTAACAGGTGACCGTGTTCAAGTCACGCCTAGGATGATTGGTGTGAGAATGAGGAGTGTAAGAATGAGGAGTGTGAGAATGAGAAGTGTAAGAATGAGAAGTGGGTGAATTCAACAGGGGAGTTTTATGATTAAGTGATTGCCTGTGATCGTAATGTCTACTGTCAGATTGAGCACCATGTTCATGAGGTTTGTGATGGTGAAATTTGGGTGGAAATGGTTTGCCATGAGATGGGGTTTGACACCAAGTATTGCACTCTTGGACAAAGGATTGGTTAGTAATACAATGTTTGTTTAACACTGAATCTCTGTGTTCCTGTGACATTCCGGCTAAAATGCCAATAGTTGCAAAAACATTGGACATGTCTTCAATAACTCTATCAGGGCAATTCACAAGAAAGGGAAGACTATCGAGAATGACTTGGAATTTGTACCTCCAATGGTTATACCACTGAAGCATGGTTTTATGACCACCAATTCTAAATTTCAATGGAAATGAATTTAAGCATTCAGAAACAGAGTAGCCACCAATATTTAGGAGCACAATTTTCATTTCATCATAGGATGTACATACAGCTACATTATTGTAGTATGCCTCTTTGTAGGAACCAGTGAGTACTGAAGGCAGGTAGGTGATCCACCTGTGTTGTGGAACTGTTTTAGCCGTGAGCTCAAACTCAAAGCGGTGAAGGAAAACAAAAATGTCTTCACCATCTGCCATCTTGCCAATGGCAGTGGAAATGGACTCTGGTTTGTCATGAGCTTGTGGCACAGGAGCAACAGTTTGGGGCTGTTTGGAAAGTAACTGAGCAAACAAAAACATAGTGGGATCAATGTCAGCCGCTTTAGCTTTTTCAGTAATGGATTTGATCATGAGGGCTGAATCATCATTGAGAGTGGCCATTGGTGAGGCCAAGGGAGAGGCTTCTTTGGAATGAACTGATTCTAGTGGGACAGTGGTTGAAGTTAAATTTAGCATACAGGGTAAAGGGATTTCAGTGCCATAGTAACAACTCTCTGCAACTGCTTGGAAGGAAAAAAACAACAACAAAACAATACACGTTATTTAAAAGTTTTCTTTGTGATATTCTTTAGCTAAGTAGTGGTTGTAACACACAATGCTTTGACACAACTGGACATGCACCTACACAGACTTACCTTCGCAGTAGTATAGTGGACAATGTATTTTCAAGTAAATACTGTTGCGCACGGCTTATAACCATGACAAAGATCGCATTGACTTACCACCGCCACTAACTCGAATAGAAATGGAAGTCCCTTAAGTTTTCAAGTTTGAGCTGCACCCGCAAAAGAATTCAAAACGGTAAACAATTCAATTTCTAGGGTGATACGGGTACTGATCGATAAACCAGAGGATTCAATTTGGGACGGGGTCGACAACCAAACTAACACAAAAACGCGAGGGTCAAAGTACAAAATGACATACATACGTCCATACATATATCTAAACTAGTGGTGTGCTTGAGCACAAATGGCGAGCGAGCCTGATGTTAGGTAACATAAAACTAAGTATTGTTACTATGTTTTAGCTTAGTTCATGCAAACACTATAATAGCAGTTATGACCTTTTATTTCAGCAAACAAATACAAAATCACTCTCTTACCTGATTAATGGTAACTTTGTAGTATCAAACATCAACCATTCTGATAATCTCAATCACCAGTAACTCTTGAACAAGCTCTCAGCTACGATAAAAAAATAAACCGGTGTTATTATTTGTAATTTTAGCCAACAAATATGGAATTACTACTTGCATCATTCTTGAGTATTGATAACTTCTGATTGAAGTTACTTTGACCATCTGAATTACCTTGAATTCTTGACAACAAGCTCTCACCTACAAAAACAAAAACAATCAATTTTAGCACACAAATACAAAATTATTTCCTTAGCTCATTTTCTTGAGCAGTGGCAACTTTTGTAGTACCAAATTTGAGCCAATCTGACTATTTGAATTTACCAGTCACTGTTGACAAGCTCTTAGCTACAAAAAAGAAAGGCCAGAGTTAATTTTGCATATTTAGCTAACAAATATGGAATTACGTACTAACCTCAGCTTCCCTCGAGAAGTAGTAGCTTCCTAAGCATTAATACTACGGCATTCTGACTACCAACAGCTCTTGACAACCAACAACCGGCACTCCGTATCCCCCCCATAAAACGGCGAAGTTTTGAAATGAAGTCTGGAAAAGGGTCTTCAATGCCATAGTAACCGGTCGAATCAACTTTTTGTTTCTTGAAAAGCAAGCATTTTCGCAGGAATTTTCTCACACTTTGGAGCTTAAGTATAAAGTAAGGCTTGCTTAATGCTGTAGTTTCAGAATAGACTGGGGTCAAGCCTAAAAAGCTGTGTTTTTTGGAGAAAAAAGTTCTGCGCGAGCGCGTTTAAAGGGCATACGTACCATCCCACATACATATATACATATAACATATACCCGATTTTGCATTATCCACCCCTAATACTGTCTCGCTCGCTACGCTCGCTCGCCAATAAACTAGTGATGTGCTTGAGCACAAATGGCGAGCGAGCCTAAAGACTATACTATTTTTATATGAATGATTTTGACTTCTAACACTGAAGCTACTGAAAATAAGGTCCAGTTTTTAAATTTCGCATATACGGTAAAGGGATTTCAGTGCCATAGTAACAACTCTCTGCAACTGCTTGAATTGAAGGAAAAAAACAACAACAAAACAATACACGTTATTTAAAAGTTTTCTTTGTGATATTCTTTAGCTAAGTAGTGGTTGTAACACACAATGCTTTGACACAACTGGACATGCACCTACACAGACTTACCTTCGCAGTAGTATAGTGGACAATGTATTTTCAAGTAAATACTGTTGCGCACAGCTTATAGCGCATTGACTTACCACCGCCACTAACTCGAATAGAAATGGAAGTCCTGTAAGTTTTCACGTTTTAACTGCACCAGTAAAAGAATTCAAAAAGGTAAACAATTCAATTTCTAGGGTGATACGGGTACTGATCGATAAACAGAGAATTCTGTTTAGTGAAGTTTGGGACGGGGTCGACAACCGAACTAACACAAAAACGCGAGGGTCAAAGTACAAAAATGCCTTACGTACGTCCATACATATAGCTATACAAATAAACTAGTGGTGTGCTTGAGCACAAATGGCGAGCGAGCCTTAAACTACACTATTGTTATTCAAACTACTAAAATAAGGTCGAGTTGTTAAATTAAGTATATAACGGTAAAGGGGATCCAATGCCATAGTAACCACTATCCTCAACTGTTTAAATTGAAAAAGAAGCAACAAAATCAAGTCACGTTATTTAAAATTTTCTTTGTGATATTCTTAATAGTAGTTGTAACGCACAATACTTTCACATAACTGAACATACCTACGCAAGACTTACCTTCGTGGTTCGTCTAGTGGACAATGAATTTTCCAGTAAATGCTGTTGAGTAGGGCTTATAACTGTGACAAATAGCGACTAACTTGAATAGAACTGGAACTCCCATAAGTTTTAGAGTTTTAACTGCACACGCAAAAGAATTCAAAGCAGTACACACAATTCAATTTCTAAGGTGATGCGGGTAATGGTCGCTAAACCAGAGGATACTGTTTAGTGTAGTTTGGGACGGGGTCGAACGCGGAGCGAACACAAAAATACGCGAGGGTCAAAGTACAAAATGACATACGTACGTCCATACATACTGATAAACAAACATCCCCGATTTTCAATTGTGTTACCCTTGTAAGTGTCTCGCTCGCTACGCTCGCTCGCCAATAAATAAACTAGTGGTGTGCTTGAGCACAAATGGCGAGCGAGCCTTAAACTACACTATTGTTATTTAAACTACTAAAATAAAGTCGAGTTGTTAAATTAAGCATAATACGGTAAAGGGGATTCAATGCCATAGTAACCACTCCCCTCAACTGTTTGAATTGAAAAAGAAGCAACAAAATCAAGTCACGTTATTTAAAATTTTCTTTGTGATACTCTTAATAGTAGTTGTAACGCACAATACTTTCACACAACTGAACATACCTACGCAAGACTTACCTTCGTGGTTCGTCTAGTGGATAATGAATTTTCCCGTAAATGCTGTTGAGTAGGGCTTATAACTGTGACAAATAGCGACTAACTTGAATAGAAATGGAACTCCCATAAGATTTAGAGTTTTAACTGCACACGCAAAAGAATTCAAAGCGGTACACACAATTCAATTTCTAAGGTGATACGGGTAATGGTCGCTAAACCAGAGGATACTGTTTAGTGAAGTTTGGGACGGGGTCGAACGCGGAGCGAACACAAAAATATGCGAGGGTCAAAGTACAAAATGACATACGTACGTCCATATATATAAATTAACTAGTGGTGTGCTTGAGCACAAATGGCGAGCGAGTCTGATAGTTAGGTAACATAAAATGTTACTATTCTTAGCTTACTTCATGCGAACACTATTATAGCAGTAATGACATTTGATTTCAGCAAACAAATACAAAATCACTCTCTTACCTGATTAATGGTAACTTTTGTAGTATCAAACATCAACCATTCTGATAATCTCAATCACCAGTAACTCTTGAACAAGCTCTCAGCTACAATAAAAAATAAACCAGTGTTATTATTTGTAATTTTAGCCAACAAATATGGAATTACTACTTACACCATACTTGTGTATTGATAAGTTCTGTAGTATCAAATTGAAGTTACTTTGACCATCTGAATTACCTTGAATTCTTGACAAGCTCTCACCTACAAAAACAAAAGACAATCAATTATAGCACACAAATACAAAATTACTTTCTTACCTCAATTTCTTGAGCAGTGGTAACTTTTGTAGTACCAAATTTGAGCCAATCTGACTATTTTCACTGTTGACAAGCTCTTAGCTACATAAATGAAAGGCCAGAGTTAATTTTGCATATTTAGCTAACAAATATGGAATTACGTACTTACCTCAGCTTCCCTCGAGAAGTAGTAGCTTCCTTAGCATTAATACTACGGCATTCTGACTACCAACGGCTCTAGACAACCAACAACCGGCACTCCGTATCCCCCCACAAAACGGCGAAGTTTTGAAATTAAGTCTGGAAAAGGGTCTTCAATGCCATAGTAACCGGTCGAATCAACTTTTTGTTTCTTGAAAAGCAAGCATTTTCGCAGGAATTTTCTCACACTTTGGAGCTTAAGTATAATGTAAGGCTTGCTTAGTGCTGTAGTCTCAGAATAAACTGGGGTCAAGCCTAAAAAGCTGTGTTTTTTGGAGGAAAAAGTTCCCCGCGCGCGCGTTAAAAGGGCATACGTACCATTCATACATACATACATATATACTAGTGGTGTGCTTGAGCACAAATGGCGAGCGAACCTGATAGTTAGGTAACATAAAATGTTACTATTTTTAGCTTACTTCATGCAAACACTATAATAGCAGTTATGACATTTGATTTCAGCAAACAAATACAAAACCACTCTCTTACCTGATTAATGGTAACTTTTGTAGTATCAAACATCAACCATTCTGATAATCTCAATCACCAGAAACTCTTGAACAAGCTCTCAGCTACGATAAAAAATAAACCAGTGTTATTATTTGTAATTTTAGCCAACAAATATGGAATACTACTTATAATTTTTTGAGTATTGATAACTTCTGTAGTATCAAATTGAAGTTACTTTGACCATCTGAATTACCTTGAATTCTTGACAACAAACTCTCACCTACAAAAACAAAAGACAATCAATTTTAGCACACAAATACAAAATTACTTTCTTACCTCATTTTCTTGAGCAGTGGTAACTTTTGTAGTACCAAATTTGAGTCATTCTGACTATTTGAATTTACAAGTCACTGTTGACATAAAAAAGAAAGGTCAGAGTTATTTTTGCATATTTAGCTGACAAATATGGAATTACGTACTTACATCAGCATCCCTCGAGTAGTAGTAGCTTCCTTAGCATTAATACTTTATGTGCTTACATACGCTTTACAGAAGTAGTGATAGCTCTCTTAGTACTGACTACAGGTGGCTCTTGACAACTAACAAGCCGCACTTAGCCGGAAAAAAGGCGAAGTTTTGAATTTAAATCTGGTAAAGGGTCTTCAATGCCATAGTAACCGGTCGAATCAACTTTTTGTTTCTTGAAAAGCAAGCGTTTTCGCAGGAATTTTCTCACACTTTGGAGCTTAAGTATAAAGTAAGGCTTGCGTAATGCTGTAGTTTCAGAATAAACTGGAGTCAAGCCAAAAAAGCCGTGTTTTTAAAGAAAAAAGTTCCCCCCGCGCGCGTTTAAAGGGCATACGTACAATCCATACATACATACATATACATATATACATACTAGTGGTGTGCTTGAGCACAAATGGCGAGCGAGCTTGATAGTTAGCTGGTAACATAAAATGTTACTATTTTTAGCTTACTTCATGCAAACACTATAATAGCAGTTTTGACATTTGATTTCAGCAAACAAATACAAAATCACTCTCTTACCGATTAATGGTAACTTTTGTGGTATCAAACATCAACCATTCTGATAATCTCAATCACCAGTAACTCTTGAACAAGCTCTCAGCTACGATAAAAAATAAACCAGTGTTATTATTTTGTAATTTTAGCCAACAAATATGGAATTACTACTTACCTCAATTTCCTGAGTATTGATAACTTCTGTAGTATCAAATTGAAGTTACTTTGACCATCTGAATTACCTTGAATTCTTGACAAGCTCTCACCTACAAAAACAAAAGACAATCAATTTTAGCACACAAATACAAAATTACTTTCTTACCCCATTTTCTTGAGCAGTGGTAACTTTTGTAGCACCAAATTTGAGCCAATCTGACTATTTGAATTTACCAGTCCTGTTGACAAGCTCTTAGCTACAAAAAAGAAAGGCCAGAGTTAATTTTGCATATTTAGCTAACAAATATGGAATTAGGTACTTACCTCAGCTTCCCTCAGCTTCCCTCGAGAAGTAGTAGCTTCCTTAGCATTATTACTACGGCATTCTGACTACCAACGGCTCTTGACAACCAACAACCGGCACTCCATATCCCCCCCCATAAAACGGCGAAGTTTTGAAATTGAGTCTGGAAAAGGGTCTTCAATGCCATAGTAACCGGTCGAATCAACTTTTTGTTTCTTGAAAAGCAAGTATTTTCGCAGGAATTTTCTCACACTTTGGAGCTTAAGTATAAAGTAAGGCTTGCTTAATGCTGTAGTTTCAGAATAAACTGGGGTCAAGCCTAAAAAGCCGTGTTTTTAGGAGAAAAGAGTTCCCCGCGCGAGCGTTTAAAGGGCATACGTACCATCCCACATACATTATATACATATAACATATACCCGATTTTGCATTATCCACCCCTTATACCATGGTTCGTTCAAACCGTCCAATCAGATTTCTCAATTCGGGGTGAATAAATCACTTATACACCGCCTAGGAGGTGAATATTTTTTGCCCGTGGCCTAGAATTACGATCTGTAGCTAAGCGAAGCGGCGACCAATGAGGCTACAGAAAAAAAGGTTGTTATGCGTTTCTTATAGCCTAGAGCCATGGTACAAGTAGGTTGCACCGCTCGGTGCGCGGTCTGTATGGGATTTACACTATCCTCGGGCCTTCGGCCCTCGGTTGTGTAAATCCCATACCGACCTCCACCTCGTGATGTAACCTATACTAATACTGTCTCGCTCGCTTCGCTCGCTCGCCAATAACATATACCCGATTTTCAATTGTGTTACCCCTGTAAGTGTCTCGCTCTCTACGCTCGCTCGCCAATAACATATACCCGATTTTGCATTATCCACCCCTAATACTGTCTCGCTCGCTACGCTCGCTCGCCAACAAACATCTCCGATTTTCAATTGTGTTACCCCTGTAAGTGTCTCGCTCGCTACGCTCGCTCACCAATTAATGTCCTGCATTGTTTGATACACAAGAAATATTTGCAATATTTTTGCACTTTTTCAATCAAGAGTTTAACGCGTGTATAATCATTGGTTTAAATATTAGTGGTGCCAGTGCGTTTGTAAAAAAGGTATCTATAAATTTCTCACTCACCACCATGCAGTTTCATTCAGGGAAGCTGATTAACTAATTAATTTGCGAAGTATATGTGCATAGATTACACTTACATTGAAGATATGGACATATCAGTTCCATAATTTGTTCAAATCGTGCAATCAATGGCTGAATTCTCAGTGAATATATTTCATACCCACCTCCTAGGAAGTAAATAATATACATAGTTGTTATGTGTCTCCTATAGCAGCCTGGAGCCATGAGTGGTGCAAATGACTCCTACCATTGCTCATGGTGGTAGAAGTCATTTTCACCACTCCCTCTGGTCAGTATGAAATTTACACATACCAACCTCCACTTCTTGATGTAACCTTTACTTTTACAGTGGTTCGTTCAAACTGGCCACATACCTACCTCCTATGGAAGTAAGTTTCTAATAGCCCAGAGCCATGATGCAAGTTGTGCACTTCTACCCAATTAGTCCTACCATTTACTTGTAATTTAGCAGCAGAAATAGATACAGTAGCTAAAACTATTCGCTGTATTCTTAGCTCTCCTGAAAAGAAACCCTAGGATCGCCTAGCTTCAAAGCCTGTGAAAGAGAGAGAATATATCCAATGAGTAAAAAAATGCTGAGAAAGAAATTGTGAAGCTAATGCTATTGTTAATACTGTTAAAAGTTCAAGTGCTAAATCTGATAATATCTACCCCAACAAATCTAATTACATCACAATAGCTTTTATACCTGAGTCAACAGCTAGCAGAATAGAAAAGAAAGGATTTGTAAATTTGAGCATCAGATACTACCAGTGATATTGGAATGTGAAAACTACATTTTTTAACACATGTGATTGTGTGAAAATGGTATGATAAATCTCTGCATAGAAACGTTTTATAGTAGCCATGAAAATCAGCATGAAAAAAGCCATTTTTGGCTGGAAGCCAATTTATTTTTATGAGTGTTTTCAGTTGCCATGTAAAATGCAAGTGAAGAATGGAAAGTGTGGTAGGCAATATGCTAGAAGGTGTGGCAATTGAGAGGCTTTAGTTCAATTATTTCATTATTGAGGTGTTTTAGTTCAATTATCCTTGACAGTCCTTAATTAATGTAGAGGGACCTATTTAGCTATTATTAGTAGCAATTAATGAAGCCAAAAAAATAAGTATCTGTTAGCAAGTTGCATGATGGTGATGGTGACTAGAATGATGTTGACTAGAAAAGTGTCTATCTCTTAGCTTCTCGATGTCTCGGGTAATAATTTTAAAAATGTTGCAGTGATATATCTTTTGTAGAATTATACATAAGAAAATTGTTTGAGCCTAAATGGCTACAAGAAGATTATAAAATCATCTGAAACCTTTAAGGGTGCAGTACCACTTGAAACCGCATCACTAAACCGCAGATGGAGGAGTTATGCTATTAATTTATTTTTCGTTGTCTGTTCAATGTAAGCTTACTAATTGTTGTTGCAGTTGAAACAGACACCAACAGACAGCTCTTATAAATCAAGTTTCAAGGAAAAAAAAAGACCAGGAACATGACCACTTAGCTACATGCCACATTAAGTAATTCATTAAGCCATACCAAGATAATTTGTCCAGACATGACCCCTCCCAAATAGAGTGTTTAACTAAGTATTGTACTCTCTGATCAAGTTCCAAGTTGCTCTTCAACTTTCTGAGCAACAACTTGTTGGAAACTCTGTAGCTTATAAAACAGTTCAATCAAAGCCATTAGCAGATAAGAAGTTGAAACTAAAAGATTCAGCCATGAAGTGCATGTATTTCATGCTGGCTTGTTCTTCTCTCTCAATAATTGTGTACTCCTATCCTGTTCAGGACAGAGGTCTGTCAGTACAGGTATGTAAATGCAGCTGCGGCAGCACACAGCTCCAGCAGGAGATATAACTTTTGTAGTTTGTTTATAGTTCTAGAAAAATATACTAATTCAGTATTTGTGCATGTGTAAGTATGAGAAACTCCTTAATTAATACAAAACGATTAACTGTGTATGTTTGAGATTCAATCAGATTCAACTAAGTTAAATGGTGAATGTGTAGGAGTCACCAAGAAACAAGGCCCAAGACGAACAACACTGTTCTTGCCCAAGATATCTCAAAGTGCTTAAGCTCTGTCCTAACTATTGCCAGGCAACAGCTTCGGAAAAGGTTGTTATGTCACTACTGGCTAGTGTTATGGCTCACAAAAAGCAACGAAATAAAGAGGCAGAAACCAGTTCTTCTTGTCCACCGTACCTCTACTGTTGATGCTTCATCGACTGCCATGCCATTCAGCTACATCAAGTCATTCACTCATACAGACATTATAGAATGTAACACAATCTATTTTTAGAACAATAATACCCATTACAGTGGAACCTCGATTATCCGGACCTCAATTATCCGAATGCTCGGATTATCCGAAAGGCAAATTCGTCACGCATGCGCAAATATTCAATGGCTAGTAGCTGCATTTTGAGTAGGAGAGGCTATGGCTGAGCGTAGTAAAGTGGCGGTGAAACGAAAAAGGACTGTCCTAACAATTGAAAAGAAGGTATAAATATTGGATAAGCTTAAGAAAAATAGTTGTTCCAGCTTAGCCATAGAATATGGCATCGGAATTTCTATCGTTTGCAAGCTGAAGAAGAATGAAGAGAAGATACGGTCATTTTTTGTATCCATGGATAGCCAAACTGTTGCGAAGAAAAGAAAATCAATGAAAAATGCTAATGACATACAATTGGATAAGGCTGGTAAGTAAACTTTGCTCACTCATTTAGCTACAGTGCTGAATGACTAAGTGATTTTTTTAATGTGTAGTGTGCTTATTGTTTGTCCAAAAAAAAGTTGAAGGAATGCCTATTTCAGGTCCAACTCTTTGTGAAAAAGCAGGCTATTTCTATACCAAGCTACATCCTGGGGAGCAACAGACTTTTTTCTTTGGTATGAACATCAAAAAGAAGCTGAACCAACAACACTTATCTACAAAAAATACATAGTTGGCATCTAGAAAGCGAAGTTTAAATTTGAAACAAACAACATTGGCAGCTTTTATTCATAAAGAATGACTTGATATTAACATTCAAACTATTAATTTTTTTTATAAGCACTGTTTACTTCATATTTAATAACAATGTTGTGTAATTAGGTGCAATAATAAACCTCAATTATCCGTAAATTTCAGTTATCCGAAAGGGTCTCGGTCCCAAGCCTTTCGGATAATCGAGGTTCCACTGTACATATTGTGTGTCATCAGAGTTTTGTTTATATATAATTAGTAGCTAGTCACTCTGTTTATACTGTCTCATGTATTGTATGTGCATGGTTAGCCATTGGCGTCGGTGATTCTGAAATTTCTGTTAAATAGGATGGTAGCTATTTGAAACGAGTGTAGCTATACCTATGCAAAAAATTGGCTTTTGGTGTTATACTATTAATGTCCTGCATTGCTTGATACACAAGAAGTATTTGCAATATTTTTGCACTTTTTCAATCAAGAGTTTAACGCGTGTATAATCATTGGTTTAAATATTAGTGGTGCCAGTGCATTTGTAAAAAAGGGTATCTATAAATTTCTCACTCACCACCATGCAGTTTCATTCAGGGAAGCTGATTAACTAATTAATTTGCGAAGTATATGTGCATAGATTACACTTACATTGAAGATATGGACATATCAGTTCCATAATTTGTTCAAATCGTGCAATCAATGGCTGAATTCTCAGTGAATATATTTCATACCCACCTCCTAGGAAGTAAATAATATACATAGTTGTTATGTGTCTCCTATAGCAGCCTGGAGCCATGAGTGGTGCAAATGACTCCTACCATTGCTCATGGTGGTAGAAGTCATTTTCACCACTCCCTCTGGTCAGTATGAAATTTACACATACCAACCTCCACTTCTTGATGTAACCTTTACTTTTACAGTGGTTCGTTCAAACTGGCCACATACCTACCTCCTATGGAAGTAAGTTTCTAATAGCCCAGAGCCATGATGCAAGTTGTGCACTTCTACCCAATTAGTCCTACCATTTACTTGTAATTTAGCAGCAGAAATAGATACAGTAGCTAAAACTATTCGCTGTATTCTTAGCTCTCCTGAAAAGAAACCCTAGGATCGCCTAGCTTCAAAGCCTGTGAAAGAGAGAGAATATATCCAATGAGTAAAAAAATGCTGAGAAAGAAATTGTGAAGCTAATGCTATTGTTAATACTGTTAAAAGTTCAAGTGCTAAATCTGATAATATCTACCCCAACAAATCTAATTACATCACAATAGCTTTTATACCTGAGTCAACAGCTAGCAGAATAGAAAAGAAAGGATTTGTAAATTTGAGCATCAGATACTACCAGTGATATTGGAATGTGAAAACTACATTTTTTAACACATGTGATTGTGTGAAAATGGTATGATAAATCTCTGCATAGAAACGTTTTATAGTAGCCATGAAAATCAGCATGAAAAAAGCCATTTTTGGCTGGAAGCCAATTTATTTTTATGAGTGTTTTCAGTTGCCATGTAAAATGCAAGTGAAGAATGGAAAGTGTGGTAGGCAATATGCTAGAAGGTGTGGCAATTGAGAGGCTTTAGTTCAATTATTTCATTATTGAGGTGTTTTAGTTCAATTATCCTTGACAGTCCTTAATTAATGTAGAGGGACCTATTTAGCTATTATTAGTAGCAATTAATGAAGCCAAAAAAATAAGTATCTGTTAGCAAGTTGCATGATGGTGATGGTGACTAGAATGATGTTGACTAGAAAAGTGTCTATCTCTTAGCTTCTCGATGTCTCGGGTAATAATTTTAAAAATGTCGCAGTGATATATCTTTTGTAGAATTATACATAAGAAAATTGTTTGAGCCTAAATGGCTACAAGAAGATTATAAAATCATCTGAAACCTTGAAGGGTGCAGTACCACTTGAAACCGCATCACTAAACCGCAGATGGAGGAGTTATGCTATGAATTTATTTCTCGTTGTCTGTTCAATGTACGCTTACTAATTGTTGTTGCAGTTGAAACAGACACCAACAGACAGCTCTTATAAATCAAGTTTCAAGGGGAAAAAAACCGACCAGGAACATGACCACTTAGCTACATGCCACATTAAGTAATTCATTAAGCCATACCAAGATAATTTGTCCAGCCTTTTAATATCCCAGTGTGTCCAAGGAGCTCTCCTGCAAGTGTTTTTTGTTTTTTTCCCCCCCTACATACCATAGCTCTCTATAAACAGAGGTCCATTGAATACCCCAGCACTTCATCCCAACAAGATGCATCTTCACATAGTTCTAGTGTGTGTGTCTCTCTCAATCCTTGTGGAATCCTACCCTACCCATTATGGAGGTAGATATGTACAAGTATGTATTGTATTGCTGACATAGGTGTCTACTTAAGGTGGTACGTAAGGGTTAGGTGTAGTTAGGATGGACAGTACCTACTTCAAAACTCTTGTAGCTATGAATTAGTTATTTATCATTTTTTTTACCTGCAAATATTAGCCAGCTATCACAACCTGTGCGTAATGATATATTATATATGTATATATATAATACTTATTACATGAGTGAGAGTGTGATATGGTGAAATATTTCACAGAGTAGGCTAATTTATTTTCACGAGCCAAAGGCGAGTGAAAATAAAGCCTGAGAGTGAAATATCTAGCCATATCACACTGACTGAGTGTAATAAGTGGTTTATTCCACACTAGATATCTTCACTGGAGTAGTTTTTTTTGTTTTTGTTTTTTTATTTTTATTTATTATTTTATTTTATTTATTTATTTTTTTTATTATTTTTTTTTTTATTATTTTTTATTATTATTTTTTTTGTGTGTGTGGTAACTCAGGTGTAAAGTTAGCTAAAACTCACTAGGGGCTCCCCACAACCCCAGCTGATATTATAGCAGCTGCTCTAACCTGGCTTGGGTAGGCTCCCACTAGAGTAAAGGTAGCTGTAACTCCATGAGGTATCATGGGATATCTCATGGTTAAAAATATCATTGTGAAGGTATCTAGGGTGGAATAAATAAATATATATATATATATATTCCACCCTAGATATGTTCACAATGATATCTTTAGGTACATGACCATGTTTCACAGATGTTTCATGTTGTTATTTCTTTGTTATTTACTGAACAAGCTCATTACCCTAGTAGATATACCAATGGGCCAAACTTGTTACTCACCAGAGTTTTTACAGTTACCTTCCTCCCAGTGTATCCTACTCAACAGAGTTAGAGCAGCTGCTAAAATATCAGCTGGGGGTGTGTGGGTAGCCCCTACAACCAAACTTTACACCTTGAGCCAGAGAAGGTATCTAGTGTGGTGTGGGGGTTAAGTTGACAGTATCGGGTTGTTGATACTGGTAGCTGCCACCAGAATCTTCTTTGGATGAATCTTAGCGTAGAGGGGATTGTGGTTGAGAGCCGTCCCTGTTCCTCTAAGCTAAGTTACCCAGGTTACAGTAATGCAACTAGCTTTACAGTTAAATATGTTTATTAAACTAGCTTATAGTTACAAACTTAGAAGACTGACCCAGGCAGTGCTGGCTAGCCACTATATACTAAACCTGCCAGCAAGCCTGGTGTGAAGGTGTGATACAGCATTAACATGAGAATAGACAGAAAGAGCAAGTTAATTTGGTATTTGTCATATGAGACCAAACAGATATGAATGTATAATGTTAGTATTCATATTACTAATGTAAGTTAGTTGTGTGTGGAGGATGTTGAGGGCAGGTCTCCACCACACTTCCCCCCATTTCGAAGGATAGAGTCCGGTACTGGCAAAATAGAGTCCGGAAAAGTTATGGAAGAAGTGCCTTCCGCTGCATCTCGGCATGGCAATCCTGGTGTTTCGGTCCACCCTTGTCTGGATAACGCATCAGGGATAACGTGGTCCTTCCCCGGTCTATACTGGACATCGAAGGAGAAGTCAAGGATAGTAAGGAGCCATCGCCACAGACGAGAGTTCAGACTGGTCGAAGTCATGAGTGCTTTCAGGGCTTTGTGGTCTGTGACAACTTTGAAGTGTTTTCCGATCAAGTAGCCTTTAAAGTGGTGAAGGGATTCCACGAGAGCCAGACATTCTAATTCGCTTGCACTGTATTTCTCCTCACGGGCTCGGGTCTGTCGACTGTAGTACGCGACCGGTAAGTCTCTCCCATCTCTACAGACACATAACACCCCACCCACTCCCTTGGAAGAAGCATCACACAAAAGTACATAGTTATCAGTGATATTGGGAATGGTGAGATATGAGTGGTTAGAAATGGCAGAGATAATATGAGAAAAGTCTGCTGACATCCGCTCTGACCATATGACATTCTTGGGACTTGTCTTTGTGATAGAGGAAGAAAGAGATTTAGTGTAACAGGCGAGGGAAGGTATGAAATCACGATAAAAATTAACAAGGCCCAGAAAAGACCGCATTTGCTTGATGGTTTTGGGTTTTACATAAGAAACAAAAGATGATACCCTCGCCTGGGGAATAGAGATGCCGTCAGCACTAATGATCTTCCCAAGAAACTCCAAAGACTTAGCCCCCCAAACACATTTAGAGGGTTTGGCTGTGAGATGATGAGTTTTGAGAGTATTTAAAACAGAACTAATATGACTCAAGTGATCACACCAAGTGCAAGAATAAATAATGAGGTCATCAATGTAAGGATTAACACAATGAGAGAGATGTTGTAAACATTTGTACATAGTTGTTTGAAACACAGCAGGAGCATTAGTCAAGCCAAATGGTAGTCGTTTGTATCGAAATTTGCCGAATGGTGTCACGAAGGAAGTCTTGTCCATAGAGTCAGGATGTATTGGTATCTGATGAAACCCTTTTGTCAAGTCTAACTTTGAAAAGAATTTTGCATTACCCAATTTATTCACAATCTCCTCAATAGTGGGCATATAAAATGGATCTTTCACAGTGATGTCATTCAATCTCCTAAAATCTACAACTATCCTCAGTCCACCATCTTTCTTTTTGACTGGGATGGCAGGAAATGCCCATGCGGAATCACTAGGTTCTATGATATTACTATCTAAGAGGTTGTCTAGCTCTTCCTTGAATTGCACCTCGAGACCTAAAGGAACTGTATAAGGTTTCAAGCTAATGGGCTGTTCTGAGGTAGTTTTAATGTGGAATTCTGTTAGGTCAGTAAGACCAGGTTTATCAGAAAACAAAGATTCATACTGAGAGAGAACCACCTCCAACTCTTGTTTCTGAGTGGGTGTTAGATCAGGCTCTGAGACTGAAGTAGAAGAATTTAATTCAGACTGCTCATCTGCGACAACAACTACTCTATTCACTGACAGCAATTCCTGATTAAATGGCTTGAGATGATTTATGTGGACAACTCGCTTGTGTTTCTTGCCATTAACGGTCCACTGAATCTCATAATTTATGTCCCCAATCTTTTTGGTTACAGAATAAGGGCCTTGCCAGGCAGACTCCAGCTTGTTCACTAAGCCAGGAGTACGGAAAAGCACATTGTCCCCAACTGAAAAACTCCTAAGATCTCTAGAATCCTCCATACGTCTTTGCCTAACTTTAGCATCATGTAATTTCTCACCCATGCAAGAACGGATCACTTCTAGTTTCTCTGCAAACTCATGCATATATTTAGTCACATTAAGACCTTCAGTTGCATCATGCTCCCACAACTCTTTAATATAGGAAACAATATGAGGTATCTTTCTCCCATTAACAAGTTCAAAGGGAGTTAACCCGTAATCTCTGTGAGGCATATTGCGTAAACTGAATACAGAAAGGTCAATATGGCTAGCCCAGTCTAGCTTGTGTTTGCACGACTTCTTAATGGTAGCAACTAAAGTGCCATGTAACCGTTCTAAAACACCGTTACTCTGAGGCCTATATGGGGCTGTCTTCAATTGGTGTATGTGGAGGAAAGAGCATAACTGTTTGACAATATGGGAAAGGAACTGAGTACCTCTGTCTGAAAGAATTTCTCTAGGTATTCCAGAATCTTTAAAAATTGCAATCATACCATTTGCCACATCTTCTGAAGTGATAGATTTCAAAGGGACTGCCCAGCAATAGTGTGAAGATAAACAAACACACGTCAACAAATACTGAAAACTGCCTTTCTTAGATTTAGTAAAAGGACCAACCAGGTCAAATGCAAGCTTCTCAAATGGTACCGTTAGAGTATCTGTAACAGTCAATGGTGCTTTACTGGGGTTCTGCTTGCTGTGTAACTGACATGGTTTACATGATTTAACGTACTCTGACACATCTCTTGCTATACCTGGCCAAGTAAAGTTTCTGGCTATGATAGACTGTGTTTTGTGCTTGCCAAAATGGCCAGAATGGTCATGTCCAGCTTTTAGAATCTCTGGGACTAATGACTCAGGCAACACTATGACCGCATGAATAAGAATTTTATCAGAGTCACTACTACACTTAGGATTAAACATCAATAAACCATTAGAAAAGAAATAGCCAAGTTCTCTGTTAGCACCCCACTGCCTACATCTGGCAAGTGAATCACAATCAGCTTGCAGTTTGCATAAGGCCATCCTGTCTATACCCCCTATACTAGCCACAGGTAACTCAACTGAGTCGTCAGTTAGTGGACATTCTTGCGGAGATGTAACAGATGGGCAAGGTTCATCCTCACTGCAATCTTGTGGGTCAGAACTGGCCGATGCCTGAGATGGACTTTCACTGGCAGTGCCACCCTCACTTCCACTTCTTAAGACCTCTTCTGGGGGTGTGGCATCTGCGCTTTCACTAGCCTGCATCTCGATGGCTGTCTGGTCCTCCTGCCTTTGTGCCTGAGCCTGAGCTCTGGTAATGACACCTACATGAGAAGGCTTGGGACAAGAATCCATAATAAGATGAGAGAGTTCATATCTACCAAAATCATTACCTAATAATATTTCACCAGAATGAATTGTGTCAGAAACACCAACAACCAAAGATTTCACAAAATCACCAGCATGTATAGTAACATTAGCTGTATCAATCTGAGCAGTTTCACCATTGGCAAAGGAAATAGTAACTAGATTACCCAATAAATTGTGAGCAAGCATCAGGGAACTATGTACTAATGTCAAATCTGCCCCAGTATCCAGTCTGATTGGAACATTCACACCATTCAACTCTCCCTGGATAAGCCACTCTGACTTCTTGGGCTCAGTTTTACTAGGAGAAATTCTTCTAATCCTTGGGTTATAGGGTTGTTTATTATGGGTACCACTCTTGTCTTTTTCACCCTTCTTTCGTTTATTGGGGCATTCAGGTGCTTTGTGACCCTTTACGTTGCAAATATAGCAAGTAGGGATGAATACTTTGTCATCATTAGATGAAACACCTGATTTTGAAGTGGCCTGGTCATCACACTTGTCTTCACTCTTACTGTCATTGAGTTTACTATTCATTTTAAAAGGAACTCTTCTGGAATAATTCCTATCATGAGGATAATATCTGTTTCGTCTAAACACATGGGGGTGTTCGCCCGTGTAAGCCACAAAAGAATTAAAAATGTCATTGTGGGAAACATTTGTCTTGGCTAATACCCTATCCATTCCTTCATGGGGTAGACCTGCTGCCAATAATTGGGCACTAAATGCTTCTGAAATAGTGGTTAAGAGTTCTGAATCTACTTCAACTAAAGCTGGTGCTCTCCTGAGGATAGTATGTACTCTAAAGGAAAGATCTTTCCACCAGGTCGTAGCTTCATTTGAGGTTGGTGCAATACAAGAAAAATGGGATAAACAATTGTACCAGTTATACCCAGATGCAGTCAAAACTTGGTTTTTGGCTACTTCATAACTAATATCTACGCCTTTAGTCACTGACAATAAGGATTCTAATGAATTTCCATGCAACCCTTGTCTTAAAGTTTCTAACTTGTACCTATCACTCCCAATATGCTCATTACTAAATGAAGCTTCAATACGTTCAAAGTAACTCAGTATGGATTCACTTACGCCCATCTTTGCAATTGATTTAGCTGCCTTGCTTTGTCTGAGGTCTTCAGCTTTGGCCGAGTTGGTCGCATCTCGGTCTTGCCTATGCTGCTGCTCCATTTCAAATAGCTCACGTCGTAGACCTTTGTCTTCCTCCCACTGCTTCTTCATTTGCTCGTCGGCTTTCACTGCTCGCTCTCGTTCTTCCTCTTCCCACCTTATATTCGTTCAGCTCGTTCCGCACGCCGGTCTTCCTCCGCGGCATGCCAACGTTCATCAGCTTTTTCTAACTGCTGCTGAGTCACGGTCATTTGCTGTTGCATCATTGTAAGAATAGCAACGATTTTGTCCTGTGTACAATAAGCAATATCACCAGATACTTGAGAGCTGTTCCGAGCTAATTGTTGTTTCTTTTGAAGCCTTGTCGTAACCCGAGAATCTTGTCCAACAACTTCGTCGTTAGTGTCTACAGAAATAATGTCTTCGTCGTTGTCTCTGTCAGATGAGTAAGTCGTTATTGTCTCTTCCGAGTCTGACATGAGGTGACAAATACAAAAAAAAATATGTAAGGAAAAAATTACTGCTGACAAAAAAACAAAAAAAACAGGATAGTAATAACAGGGAATGTATATCAGAAAACAGCTTCTTTGATTATACTTTACAACAAAGAAATGAAAAACAAACAAATAACACCTTGATAATCACAGAAATCCAAATTTGTGATGATGCACAATTAAATCACACCAATGAGACAAAACTCAAGGATGAAATAGTAGTTTACAAGTTGAAAATATGACAATAGAAATAATTGTCAAAAAGGTACTGAACAAATAAACAGTGAAATAGAAATGAAATACCAAGAAAGTTCTTGAAGGTAAGCGTGTCCCAACGATGGCGAGATGAGCTTCACCGCTGCACCGCGTTCTTCTCGCTGCCACCAAGTGTGGGGGTTAAGTTGACAGTATCGGGTTGTTGATACTGGTAGCTGCCACCAGAATCTTCTTTGGATGAATCTTAGCGTAGAGGGGATTGTGGTTGAGAGCCGTCCCTGTTCCTCTAAGCTAAGTTACCCAGGTTACAGTAATGCAACTAGCTTTACAGTTAAATATGTTTATTAAACTAGCTTATAGTTACAAACTTAGAAGACTGACCCAGGCAGTGCTGGCTAGCCACTATATACTAAACCTGCCAGCAAGCCTGGTGTGAAGGTGTGATACAGCATTAACATGAGAATAGACAGAAAGAGCAAGTTAATTTGGTATTTGTCATATGAGACCAAACAGATATGAATGTATAATGTTAGTATTCATATTACTAATGTAAGTTAGTTGTGTGTGGAGGATGTTGAGGGCAGGTCTCCACCACATGTGGAATAAACAACTTATTACACTCAGGCAGAGTGGTATGGCTAAATATTTCACTCTCAGGCTTTCACCTCTGGCTCATGAAAATAAATTAGCCTGCTCAGTGAAATATTTTGCCATATCACACTCTGACTCATGTAACAAGTACTATATATATTATGGTGCATAGGAACAGCAATATAAGGAAGCCCAAGGGGAGATATCATGTGCCTACACTGACCATGTTCAAAATGTTTATTTCAATGACAATATATATCTTCTGTAATAATTAGTTACATGATTCAAGGTGAATTGACTGCAATAAAATTGCTTAGTTTTTGTGTTATTTTTTTCATCCATTTTAGCTACTGCTAGTTTTGATTTTAGTTTTAGTAGTTATTGTTGTTGTTGTTGTTGTTTTTTCAAATGTTTTACAGCTTAGTTCTAGTTCTTCTTACCAAAAGTAAAATACTCCAAAACTAAGGGATTTTAGTTTTTAGTTTTAATTAGCTAACTAAAACAACACTACAATATAGCAGTCATGAAAAGTAGCACGAAAAGGCACTTTTTGCTGAAGGCCAAGTGCATCTTTGTGTCTGTCATGATTAGTGTTAGTGGATCATTGAAAGTATGGTAGACCTTGTGGTAGAAAGATCATAGCTATTTTTATGTATTCTTAGTTCAAACATACTATGTAAAGCTATTAGTCTTTCCCATGTGTCTTCTGTAGGATAGATGTTATGTAATGAAGTCCCTTGGGAACCAAACAGTTAGGTTTATGAAACTTAGGAAAGTTTTAATTTAAGGATTATGTCTTAAACACATCTTTCATGCCAGTATACATGCTAAAAGTGATTTAGCCATGCCAAATTAATTGTAGTCATTTGTGTATCAACGGCTAGACAGAAAACTCTCTCCAAATGGTTAAGCATTGCAATAAATGTAGCCTGCCTGCAAAGTCATTTGTTAAAAATTTGTTTGGACATGCTAATATTTGTTTTTGACAAGCCACTACACTCTAGCTGCACAACAGAAGCTCCATAGAACTGTCTCTTCATATAAGCTCATTCCAATCAACTCAAGTCCACCAGTGCTTCACAAGATGCGTCTTTACATATCTCTTGTGTGTCTTTCTCTCTCAATAATTGTGGAATCCTACCCAACCCATTATGGCAGTAGATATGTACAGGTATGTATTGTATTGCTGATGCTTTACTTTCACTGACTGTAAGCATCTACTTAAGGTGAGAATGTGCCACCTTCTAAACTCTTGTAGCTTATAAACCAGTTCAACTACAAAAATTAGCTATAGTTGTGGCAATTTGTTTGCAATGGTACATTTATAATTAGTGATATATATTCTATGGTGCATAGGAGCAGCAATATAAGGAAGCCCAAGGGGAGACATCGTGTGCCTGTACTGACCGCGTTCAAAGTCAGCAGGAAGAACTATGTCGCCATTACTGTCAGCAAAAAGCAAATGAAGAGCTTGCAATAATGCTACTTGCAAAACTTATGGTCAATTATGCTCAGAATGAACAGTTCCCGATGAAATCTGTTCAAAAGGAGCAATGGCCTGTTAATCCTCGTTATGAAAGGAAATATGGAAGGGGATAAAGCTAAGAAACAATATACACCATACAAGTAGAAAGCTACATTTTAAGACCAGTATCAGTACATTTAACTTCTCATATACATTTATTTCACATTTGATATTTAGTGCATAATTTTACATAGTTACTATACATAATGTATCTTGTATATACCTCATTCTATTCTTACAACAGAATTCTCAAGCTTGTTAGTTAATAGAGAATTCAACATTTGATATTGTGTGAAAGGAAGTCATATCACGAGTTAGAGGTGAAACTGGTAATTCCAATGAGGTTTGAGACATGTTATAGTCATAGTGAATCTTCATATCTACTCAGCTCTGTGAACAATGCCATTTTATTGGCAGGCACTTTGTTTCACTCATCTTGCTTAATGTTGTTCTTTCCCAGCTATAATCTGCTATTCACATTCAACTCCTTTGATGTGCAAAGTTCAGATGTGGCATAAAGGTGGGTGAGGAACTGTACAAAGAATGTGACAGCCTATCTGTGGGGGTTAGGTTGTCAATCTCGGATGTTGATGTCCTATACTGGGTAGCTGCCGCCAGAATCTTCTTCAGGATGAGTCTCAGAGTTGAGGGGATTGTAGTTGAGGGCCGTCCTTGTTCCTCTAAGCTAAGTCACCCAGGGTGCAGTGATGCAACCAGCTTTACAGTTAATGGTTACAAAACTAAGAAGACTGGTCCAGGCAGTGCTGGCTAGCCACTATACATACTAAAACCTGCCAGCAAGCCTGGTGTGAAGGTGTGATACAGCATTTACATGCACGGAATGTGAGAATGGACAGGAGGGAAAGAGAAAGCTAATTGCTAATTGGGGTTGTTTGTCTCATGAGAAAGATAACAGAAATAAATACATAATGTTAGTGTTCATGAAAAAGTGACAAATTGACTTTTGTTTACAGCTGATAGAACATAGACTAGAAGATGTATTTGTGCTATGGTCTACCAGACTTGTCGACAGAGTTTTGAGCACAATAGGTAGAATGGGGCAATTTTCAAAGTTATGACAATGGTCGCTATAGATTAGCAATCACTATTTTAATCAAGTAGCAGTAGCTAGCAAAGTACAAGTAGAGAATTGGTCATCTATTCTGCAGTGAAGAAAGTGTTATTTGTACATCAATCTAGTATGAAATAACCTAGAAAATTTGAGGGCATTGACAAAAATAGCAAAACGGGTAAAAAATCTGGCAGAATTCTTCTGTTGCTTCGTGCGCCCCAAATATAGATAGACTACCCTCATTTTTTGTCCATCCGGTTCAGGAATATTGCCTAGTTCGGCAAGTAGAAATCAAGGGAATGTACGTAGTCCTGGAAGTACGTTACATTCCAAATAAACTCCACCCACTCATGAGCCATGCCTACTGTCATCATACTACTGGCTCTGTGCTCCTTCTGTGGGTTTAATGGCACGTCAATCTTTTGTCCTGCAGCCTCTAAAATGGACTTCTAGACCTGCTTTCGGTGCTCCTAGCAGGAAGAATTTGCACCAGGGCTTGAATATCTCAGGAACTTCATTAAACCAGACAGAGAGTAGTAAAAATATTCCAAATCCTAATCCCTCAGCATCTGTTGCATCGAGGTCTGCAGATGTGCTGGAGAATGAAATGCAACCAGTTTTAGAGGAACCTACTATGTACTCCATAGAGTCAAAATCATCTACCATAGGTTGGGCGGCAATAAGAAAGAAAATGCTATCTGCAGTTATTGAAGCATGCCTACTGATCAAACTTGCACACTTTACCAAGAAAATTATGCCCTGGTAAGATGCTTGCAATGTGGAGCTCAGTCTTACTACTGTCAGACTTGCATGGATTCTTTGCATTCCCGGTTTAGTATCTCACATGCTGCGGAGAAATGGATGGTAAGTGATTATGATTTGTGTTGTGTTGTTTAATATCGTCAGTTTAATTTGAGCCAGGTCAATGGCAAAAGTAAATATATGCAAGTTTCTCTTAAACGCAGAGGTTGCGTTTATAAGTCAATGCTATTCTCTGTACGCAATATCTGTGGCCTCGTTTACCACTTTCTGAACTCCTTCCGGACCTCCATGTATGAATCATGTGTGTGTGTGTGTGTGTGTGTGCAAATACCAATTGGCTCTTCAGGATAGTATCTAGTAGTACTCTGACGATATGCTGCACCCTGTGCAGTTGAATTGAGCTGCATCAATGGCAAACAGTACTCTCTTCTTTCTCTTTTTATAGCTCACAAATATTTTGTTTTCCCTCTGTTAAGGTACTTGTGACTTATTTCTTAATTATGTGACATTGTTTCTAAGTGTTTTGTGCGATACGTTACTGTAATGCATTCTAAAATGGTCTCTAGGTAGTTGGTGACTAAAATTGACTGAGTTTCAGAGCCTTGTACAATAAAAAAATTTCGGGCTGAATGACACTCCAAGGTAAGTGTTTCAGTAGCCATATTTAAAAAAAAGTTAAGTACCACTGCTTCCATTTCAAGTTGTTGTTTTTTTTTATTACAGAAAGTACTGCATCACATCAACGTATAAACAAAAATCTAGAATGTTATATTAGATAATTGATTTTTTTTTAAATTGGAGAGAAGTGCGGATAATGAACGGCGAGCGCCATATGGCACTGATGCTGGTGAATGGGTTAATGAGTGGTACACTATCACGGGCAACAATTTAAAATCAGGATGTTTGGATGTACATATTGTGGACCACTACTGCCGCCAGTTGTGGGAGGTTGCGGCTGAGAATTAGAGTTTTTACGTCGATTCCAGCCGCACCGGGTATTACGATAAGCTGCCACCAAGTTCCATGGCTCCTTCCTATAGAGAATACTGCCAAGTATCCATTGATTTATATCCAAACTGTAACCATTCAACATACCTGGGCACAACTCCATTGTTTTTTTAATATGTAGAAAAGTACTGCAGTTAGTGTTAATTACGTTTACATGCGGTAATATTGTCACTCAGTGTGTTGTGCCAATTGTTCCTTTTTTATGACAACCAGGCAATTTCCCTTCCCCTCCCCCCTCCCCCCCCCCCAAGGTGCTTGCTCAGTACATCTCTTGCAAAGAATAGACCCAGTCACTGTCGCTTCTGAAGTTAATGTCACTGAAAACGTAGTTAAACTTGATAGCTTTGCTATAGAAATATTTTGTTGTGATGGAAATGTAAATAGAATAAACCTTTTTTTGTTTAATTTAGGGAGACCACTATGTACCATTGCTGCAGACTCACCAATTTGATGTACGCCCTGCTCATATTTTGTTCTAGCAGGAGGATAACTTCTCTTACTTGTGTGGATGAATATGGTAAGAATCCTTCTGTTTTTCTACATCTGTAACTTTTGTCAATGTTGTAGTTCTTGCCATACTTTTGTTATTAGCAAAAAATAATAATAATAGAGAATAACTTAACAGGTTAGTGAATGCCTTTCTCCTGGGAGATACAGGAGATTTATTTCAATGAATATTTAGTATAATTGTAAGGAAATTATTTCATGCACACGAGGTCTTTTTATGAGCTAAAGGAGAGTGAATTCCCTAATGCATAGCTCATTGCATATTTCATCAATCACTATGTTACCTACCAGCAGAAAGCGAAAATATAATAATTTCACTTGTGATGGCACAGAATTGTGTAATGGCAAAGGGTTAACTTACAATTATAAGCTGAATCAAAGCATATACCCTATTTTTCTATGCAATAAGAATATTATAATGCTTCACCAACTTTATGTAATTAAATGAGGCTCCAAAAAAATACAAATTGTTGAAACCACATAACAACTTTAAGTTAGTAGACATGTGAGCAAGTCGCATGTACCATATATATAAAATTAATAAATACCAGGGGAGTAAGAACCGGGGGGGCCGGGGGGGCCTTGGCCCCCCCAATGCTGCAGAGGAGGGGGGCCCGGCCCCCCCTTCAATCTTTCCTTAATAATGTATTGGCTATTTTTAATTAATGTTCCCTCTCATGCACTTGCTGTATTCCCTCCACCTGATCTATCTGCACTTCTATTCAATTCTATTCATAAAATTACCTCAATAAAAATATCTATAGGATATCTGTTTTGCACTTCTATTCAATTGTTTTATGTGGGTCATAAAAAAAAAATCTGCTAGTATCGTCATTATTTGTGCTACTCTAAACCTGCATAAGATTAGTCTGTAAAGTCTTCTTTCTGTGCTATAATGGCGGCTGCTAAAAGAATCAAATTGCAATCAAATCAGCTGACTATGAAATCGTTTTTTGTTTCCAAGGGGCCTCTTAAACCACAGAGTAAGTTTTCAGTGTCTACTAGTGAATGGCTTTACAAAGTGTATGTGTTTAGGTTCTGAGCAACCAACTCAAAATAAATCTAAATGCAGTGATTTAAGATTTGAACTTACGGAGTCAGAGTCTACTACCTTGCAATCTGAAGCTAAATCATCTCAGTCTAAAGCTACAACAGTACAATGTGGAGGTACACCAATGCAGCGTGAAGCAACACCTGGGCAGTCTGATGCTATATCAATGCACTGTGAAGATATGTCAACACAATATGAGGCTGCAGTAGTGCAAAGTGAATGTACACCTCCAGGGCAGTCTGAAGCTCCTGAGCAGTGTGAAGGTACACCTGTATTTGAAACTACATCAATACAATATGAAGATACACCAGTGCAGTCTGTAGCCTCAATGCCATCTAACCAAAATTCAGACCAAATTATTGAAAGCTGTTTCTGTTGTAGCTCAACCTCTGAAATTTCTCAACCTACTGATTCTTATATTCTGGCAAAAACACAGCGAAGCTATGGTACAGGTAAAAATACTCACAACAGATGTTTCATGGCTGTATGGTATAAAACTTACCCTTGGCTTCACTTGTGTCGAGTATCTTTGAAGGCTTTTTGCTATTATTGTAAATATGCTAAATTTTCTCATGCTATTACCAGTAATAAGGCTGAGCGAGCATTTTCGGAAGAAGGATTTTGTAATTGGAAAAAAGCTCTAGATCGGTTTAAAGCACATGAACTCTCACATGCTCACAGAGATGCTCTTTTTGCTTTTAATGCATCTAAAAGTAAACCCATTGGCCATCAGCTTCAAAAGCAATCTGATGAAATTACCAAAAAGAGGAGAGAAAGTTTGCTTAAACAACTCCGTGTGCTGCGTAGTTTGTTACGTCAAGGCATTCCCATCCGGAATGACCATGCTGGGGGCTCCAATTTATCAGTAATCCTTGACCAGGTAGCAGCAGAATCAGCTTGGGTAAATGAATGCAAGTACCAATCACCTTTAATAGTAAATGAGCAAATAAAAATTATGGCCAACAAAGTGTTGCATTCTCTGTTGAATGACATACAGCCCCAACGTCTTTTTTCTCTGCTTGCAGATGAAACTAGAGATGTCTCAAATAGAGAACAGTTGATCATTTGTATTAGATGGGTGTCTGATTCTTACGAAGTGCACGAAGATGCTGTGGGATTAGTTCAACTTGAAAACACCACAGCTGAGACCATTTATATGGCATTGAAGAATGCCTTACTTGCTTTAGGTCTACAGTTTGAAAATTGCAGAGGTCAAGGTTATGATGGGGCCAGCAATTTTCAAGGTCATTTGACAGGTGTGGGTAGAAGATTTGAAGATAATTTCCCTTCAGCTATACCTGTGCATTGTTTGGCTCACTGCATTAATCTGAGTGTACAGCAAGTAGCTCACAAAGTCAAGTCTATCAAAGAAGGACTCAATTTTGCTATGGACATGATCCAATTAATAAAATTATCACCAAAAAGGGAAGTTGTTCTGGAGAAAGTTAAACAACAGCAGGAATTATCTAGTAATGCTTCAAAAGTAAAGTCTTTGTGTCCTACAAGATGGACAGCACGAACTGGAGCTATGCAAGCTATAATTGACAATTATGTACCCTTAAGAGAAACGATGGAGATTTCTTCACAAGGCATGGATGATTGCTCTAGGCGAGCAAATGGAATGCTATCACTCATGGATAAATTTTCCACGTATTTTGGATTAGAACTTTCAATATTAATATTCAGCATGATTGAACAACTTTCAATCAACCTTCAAGCTAAAGAGACTAATGTTGATGACTGCTTTTTGGCTGTAGACTTGTGTATTAAATCCCTTGAAAGGCTTCGAACAGACGTCAAATTTAAACACTTTTATGATACTGTAGTATTAAAGTCATCCAAAGTTTCTTGTGATCCTCCTGTTCTTGCAAGACAAAGGCAAGTGCCAAGAAGATTGGATGATGGAGCACCACAGCATTCCTTCAGTTCCGTAGAAGAATATTATCGAAAAGAATATTTTGAAGCGATTGATACTGTCAAGGGAGATCTTCATAGAAGATTTCAACAAGAAAATTTTCTTTTCATAAGAAGTGTTGAGGCATTATTGATCGATAGTGCAAATGGAAAAAACATATCTCTCTCTCCAAGATTTAAGAAGCTGTATAAGAATGATATAGACATGGATAAACTCATCATTCATTTAGAAGCACTTCAAGATGTGGTGAGATCAGCACATTTGGACAATATTGCAATCAAGCAGGTGACTAGAGTAAATACACTTTGCGATATTTTCAACAACCAACCTTGCCTCAAAACTATTTTCACAGAAATCCATACTCTATTAAGACTTTATCTTACTATTCCAGTCACTACTGCCTCAGCTGAACGTAGTTTCTCAGCTCTGAAGAGAATTAAAACATATCTACGCAACACCATGACACAGGAGAGATTAAATCATTGCATGCTTCTACATATGCATCATGAAAAAACTGATGAGCTGGACCTGGTCCATGTAGCGAGGGAATTTGTTTCAGTATGTGAAAGAAGGAAGAATTTCTTTGGAAATTTTTAAATCCAGACCCATGTATAACTGTGTTTTTATAACTGGTCATATATTTACACTTGTATATTATATTTCACAATTTACTAACATCAAAAATAAAAAAATAAATACTACATAATGGCCACGAAGTTCGGCCCCCCCAATCATTTTCATGTTCTTACTCCACTGAATACCTCAGAATCTCGACTGACTTCACCGTACAGTGTCTTCCTCACTTTACTTGTTCATCCATTACAAATGCCATATGGTATTAAGCTTTACTATTGATGATGGCTTTTCCCAGTCGTATGATGATCTGGTATTCAAATTATTTAATGCCGCTGTTTCAGTTTAGAAAGACATCATTATACAAGAAAGCGTCAAGTGTTTTGATTTGTGAAAGCTATTAAGACCAAAGCCAACACTGAGGGTTAATACCAAGTAATTTTCTCATTGGGAACCAAGCAGTTAGGTTTATGAAAACTTAGGAAAGTTTTAATTTAAGGATTATGTCTTAAACACATCTTTCATGCCAGTATACATGCTAAAAGTGATTTAGCCATGCCAAATTAATTGTAGTTATTTGTGTATCCACGGCTAGACAGAAAACTCTCTCCAAATGGTTAAGCATTGCAATAAATGTAGCCTGCCTGCAATGTCATTTGTTAAAAATGTGTTTGGACATGCTAATATTTGTTTTTGACAAGCCACTACACTCTAGCTGCACAACAGAAGCTCCATAGAACTGTCTCTTCATAAGTTCATTCCAATCAACTCAAGTCCACCAGTGCTTCACAAGATGCGTCTTTACATATCTCTTGTGTGTCTTTCTCTCTCAATATTTGTGGAATCCTACCCAACCCATTATGGCAGTAGACATGTACAGGTATGTATTGTATTGCTGATGCTTTATTTTCACTGACGGTAAGCATCTTCTTAAGGTGAGAATGTGTTACCTTCTAAACTCTTGTAGCTTATAAACCAGTTCAACTACAAATATTAGCTATAGTTGTGGCAATATGCTTGCAATGGTACATTTATAATTAGTGATATATATTCTATGGTGCATAGGAGCAGCAATATAAGGAAGCCCAAGGGGAGATATCGTGTGCCTGTACTGACCGTGTTCAAAGTCAGCAGGAAGAACTATGTCGCCATTACTGTCAGCAAAAAGCAAATGAAGAGCTTGCAATAATGCTACTTGCAAAACTTATGGCCAATTATGCTCAGAATGAACAGTTCCCAATGAAATCTGTTCAAAAGGAGCAATGGCCTGTTAAGCCTGGTCATGGAAGGAGAAGGAGATAAAGCTAAGGAAACAATATACACCATACAAGTAGAAAGCTACGTTTTAAGACCAGTATCAGTACATTTAACTTCTCATATACATTTATTTCACATTTGATATTTAGTGCATAATTTTACATAGTCACTTTACATAATGTATCTTGTATATACCTCATTCTATTCTTACAACAGAATTCTCAAGCTTGTTAGTTAATAGAGAATTCAACACTTGATATTGTGTGAAAGGAAGTCATATCACGAGTTAGAGGTGAAACTGGTAATTCCAATGAGGTTTGAGACATGTTATAGTCATAGTGAATCTTCATATCTACTCAGCTCTGTGAACAATGCCATTTTATTGGCAGGCACTTTGTTTCACTCATCTTGCTTAACGTTGTTCTTTCCCAGCTATAATCTGCTATTCACATTCAACTCCTTTGATGTGCAAAGTTCAGATGTGGCATAAAGGTGGGTGAGGAACTGTACAAAGAATGTGATAGCCTATCTGTGGGGGTTAGGTTGTCAATATCGGAAGTTGATGTCCTATACTGGGTAGCTGCCACCAGATCTTCTTCAGGATGAGTCTCAGAGTTGAGGGGATTGTAGTTGAGGGCCATCCGTGTTCCTCTAAGCTAAGTCACCCAGGGTGCAGTGATGCAACCAGATAAAACATTTACATGCATGGAATGTGATAATCAACAGGAGGGAAAGAGAAAGCTAATTGCTAATTGGGGTTGTTTATCTCATGAGAAAGATAACAGAAATAAATACATAATGTTAGTGTTCATGAAAAAGTGACAAATTGACTTTTGTTTACAGCTGATAGAACATAGCTAGACTAGAAGATGTATTTGTGCTATGGTCTACCAGACTTGTCGACAGAGTTTTGATCACAATAGGTAGGTAGTTAGAAGCAAAGAGCATTATGCTGGCATAATGGGGCAATTTTCAAAATTATGACAATGGTCGCTATAGATTACCGATCACTATTTTAATCAAGTAGCAGTAGCTAGCAAAGTACAAGTAGAAAATTGGTCATCTATTCTGCAGTGAAGAAAGTGTTATTTGTACATCAATCTAGTATGAAATAACCTAGAAAATTTGAGGGCATTGACAAAAATAGCAAAATGGGTAAAAAATTTGGCAGAATTCTTCTTTTGCTTCATGCGCCCCAAATATAGATAGACTACCCTCATTTTTTTGTCACAGGGAAGGGGTGACGGTAGCGACCCTTTACATCATCTCATCTAAGAGTATAAAAGGTAAAGGACGACGAACCAGACAAATGTAAATCCTTCTAGCTGATTGCGCGCTTTTATAGCTATGATGATGACCACCGAGAAGATCTAGTAAAATATGGTATGTGTGTTTGGCAGTAATTTACTTGCATGAAATTTAAAAAATTATTGTTCAGCGCCGTTCTTTTGCCCCGAGTCAAATTCTGAAGAGAAAGAATGAAGAGAACCCAGAAGTCCCAGCTAAAGTAATGTTCTAATTCCAATATAACTAGCTAAACTAGAGGCCGTCTTATATGTATATGTATGTAGTCAAGTCCTGTATTGATAGAGAACTTTAATTTTGCCAGGAACACCTTGTTAATTGTGTCATTGTCTGTATGCATACTACATATGGGAATAAAAGAAAAAATGATAGCTCGCTCTCTGAGAACTGAAATGCTTGTTTCGGCATTTGGTCTAGAATATTGTAGTGATACCAGGCAAGTATAGTTCATAATTATGATATTTTAGGCTAGATGTTAGCAGGCTAGCTTTGGTACAGTTGACCAAAAGCACATGAGTTTCTTGAAGTACTTTAGTTAACAAGAATTGAAATGCTGTAAGAATCGTTAACTATAAGTGTGGCTTGTTACTTTCATGTGCTCGAAGTAGTGGTAAGGATCATCAATGTCAGCTGGAAAATTGCTAAATGGTATGAGTAAACAGCTGGAAAATAGTTTGTATTTAGTGATTGGAATGATATTAGGACCAGTGCTTCTATTCTATCGAAGTTTTTATCCGCTTGCCCATGTGTGAACTGTTGAAATTGACATGGTCACATGACTCTGCGTGTGATGTAACAGTCTGCTGTTGCCGTGGGATTGAAATAGCCTGACTTTGAGCCACTAGTGCTCTAGCCTCTGAGTTCTGACAGATCTCTGTGTGTTAGTTATATTCTGCTGATAGTAGTGGTAGCTGTAGTCTCAATTATCAAGTTCTGACCCTTTAACAACCCACGACTTCCAAGACCTCTACATTTTACCGTTATACTGTTGAGTAGTACAGCTTGCTACAGTCCCGGTGTTTCCGGAAAAGGTGTTCTGACGACACACAATTGGTGGTCTGTTGAGTACGAGACTGCAGCAAGCGGTACTACTCAACAGTATAAAGGTAAAATGTGAAGGTCTTGGAAGTCGTGGGTTGTCGTAGCTCAGTGGTTAGAGCACTGGTGGCTAAAGCCAGTGGCCCTGGGTTCGATTCCTGGGCGACAACTGAGATTTTTTTCACATTTTACCTTTGCTTCTCTTTAGACTCCTTTATTGAGAAAGGTTCAATCTAGCAGTAGTCTCCTACTGGTCAATACACCACCTATTATGTTCCCTCACAACTCCATTCAGATGTCGACCTAGCTGTATCAAGCAAGCTACAAAGTGTAGCCACTTAAGTTCTAAAGAAGAGAGAGTCTACTATGAGCTACAGCCCTCAGCATATATTCTGAGTTTCTTCTGAAGTGTTCTTGAAGCTCAAGTGTAGTGTTACATCACACTGAAGTTACAATGTATTCCTTTTTGACAGCACACTGAAGTTAAAGTGCAAGTCAGTGGTAGTGGTCAAACTGCACTCGTTGTTTAGCAGTGCTGAGGAGGCGTGGTCCTGTTTCCAGCTGCTCTTATTGTTTGCTATGTGTTGTTAGGCAATTGACGGGTCTCCTAGTCTGTATGAAGCCCTCAATATTATTCTAAATGAGGCTCACTAATAGTTGTTGTTTTTTGTAATATTATTAATATTTTAATGAATATCTTTATTATTTAAGTTTGTGGGTGGTATGTGTATATTTTTGTATATTTTTCACGGGTCAGAGATATATTCCCATAGTAGTGAAAATGAACACTCTGCTGAGCTTTGAGTTCACACCATTTCTCCAGAGACAAAATTTCTGTTTCTTCTGACTTGTACTCAGCATAAGCACGAAGTAGTACAGTATGGATACTTGCTGCAGTCACTTGGTGCGCATGCCTAGTCTTTGTCACGTAGCTGACATTGATAAAAGAATTGGCTGTACCTGAACTTGTAATATTAGCCTGTACCAGAGCACTGATCCATCCGCTACCATCTAGCCAATCTCCAAGAACCTACAATAATGAAGACAAATTATACATCACACACTTATAAGGTGCTACTGTTACCTTCAAAATAGCCATTTCAATGTGCAGGCCACCAAACATGATTACAAAGAGGCTTTCTCCGAATTGGTTGGACCAAGTCCACTGGAATTGTTTAGCAAGAGCAAACAGAGGTTGATCGGCAGTAAGAATAGGAACCTGGCCAGGGTTGAGATGTAGAATGGCTGCTTGAACAATGGTCATGGAGTGTTTGATCATAGTTCTGAATGCGCACTCTCTGTGAATAGTGGTAGCAAAGCATTGATTGCAGCAGGTGGAATTTCATTCGTTTGGATGCTTGCATGATAAACAGACCAGGAGACCCAATCTCCGTCATCAAATTTCTCTTTACTGAGAGCTGCAGTAACACAGTTAAGCCATTCGATCTCTCCTTCTTTCGCCCTTTCAACATGCAAGAGTGTATCAGGTCTTACATGATCACCAGCAGCAGGTACAGTAAATTCTTTGTCTTGATATATCCTGGTGGCACATTCGTGTAGTATGAGGGCAAAGGAACTATGGACTGAGATGTACCAGAGGGACTCCGACTAGATATCTGCACACCGCGATCATATCCTTCAGATTCACTAGACAGATGCTGGATTAGTGATATGCCAGTTCCATGAAACGAATCCTTTGCTGTAGAAGAAGTAGGATTGTAGTCTAAGTTGTCAACTGCTGCTGATGTATGGACACCGCAACGCAACTTAGGGGGACACACAAACCCATCTACTCTATATTGCTCACAGATTGTATTGCTTATGTCGGATGTCAAGTTCAAAAGACGATCATAAGAGATACACATGCCCTGATTAAAAAGTGCATCAATCAAGTTCCTACTGCGCGTAATGGCATGAATTTTCAGTGCCACATAAATTGGAGTAGATGTTTCACGCTCAGAGCTATGACGAACAGGCAATAAGGCATTTGTAGCTCGTGTGTGTTAAACACCGTTAAACATCAGGAGCTGAGAAATGGAATGGGATGCTTTTATATTGACTAGCTGAGTTTGATGCTTGATGTTGGGGCCCTAGAATCATATTAACTAAGGCAAGAAGTGATTGTGGTACAGCACTTTGCAAGTATTCATCAGTGAATGTCCCATTGAATGGAAAGGCTTGGCCAAAGATTTCTTTCCTTACTATTTTTGCTGCTTGTGCCAAATGCATAGCATCATTATCACTATCGTGATGACAAGCCTTCTTGAGAGCATCACCGATATCATCATTGAATGAAAGCATTACATTTCTCCCCTGAAGATGTGCTGTGAGATCAGGGAAGACAGAAAGCAACCTCAATTTTAGTCTCGATGTATGAACACGGCCTTCATTTGCAACTCCAAGTTGTTCCAGGCGTATTTTGTATAGGTTAGCAAGATCAGCCAATTTGAAGACTGGGGCAACACCCTCTTCCGTACGAAAATCTTCTATGTATGCCACCAATTCAGCGAATGCTGTACCATGAAGATCAGCACGGTCTTCACTCACATGCATGGCTCTTGCTTTCCTAGCTCTGTTGTACAATCCTATAAGACATCTACCATGATACTTTGCTTCAAGGGCAATCATATCACCTGGTGCTAGTTTGGACAGAAGTAAACTATCTTCAAGCAGCTCAGGTGCACATTTGCGAACTTTCCTGTCAATATCATAAGTGGAAGCATTGTGAAGACATGCAGAACTGGCTGGTTCATCGCAGAAGAATCATCTATCCTCATCAAGCTCAACACTCTCATGGTTGGAACGAGTCTGCATAGGCAATGACTTCACCCCGACATTCTTAGCATCAGTATGTTTTCTCTTTAGCCGCTCAAGCTTAGTCTGGCTAAACTTTACTCGACATGCTTTATGCCAGCAAGCATTGTGCCTCATCATTGTAGCTTCAATGCCATCTCCATCATCTAGCCTTCTAATATCTAGATCCAAGCAATCATGCATCTTAAACTGAACAAGGTGCTCTGCCAATGATTTGTAGCCACTACCAATAGGTGCTTTGAGAGATCTGGCTGGACATTCCAAACCTGTTTTAGTGTCCTTCTGGCAAAGAATACAAAGCTTCCAGTCTGTGATAAAAGACTTCTTGGATGTTGTGGGTGTAGAAGCATCTACCAAAGAATGCCGCTTTGCCATGGCAACATGCAGAACTCGACAGTGTCACTATAACATATACAGCATGCAGTGGTAAGCAGTAAGCAGCTATCTAACTACTTACCGTGTGCCAGGAGAATTCTATTAGAAGCACTGACCAGCTTGCAAGAATGAACTTGCAGCTGCATGCAAGGCATGACAGGCTATACGTGTTGACAAGCTAATTAATCATGTATTGTAAAGTATAAAAGTGGTCATAACTATTGAACCATACTAGCTATGAACTTGATTCAAATTTCAAAATATTCCTTAGTAGAAGACAATTCAAATGATACCACAAATGGATGAATTACAGTAATAGATCATGATTTAATAGAGATAAATGATATTTTTGAACAGCAATTTGGCATCTTAATATACTTAAAGGTCAAATCCAAAGTAATTCTACTTCAGAAAATGAAATCCATTATGTGTAGAATTGATGTATAAAGTTTCATACTTTTATCGAAAAGTGCACATTATAATTGCTTAGCAGCTCTACTATAATTAATACCAAACGATTAACTGTGTATGTTTGAGATTCAATCAGATTGAACTAAGTTAAATGGTGAATGTGCAGGAGTCACAAAGAAACAAGGCCCAAGAGGAACGGTGTTTTTGCCCAAGATATCTTGAAGTGCTTAAACTCTGTCCTAACTATTGCCAGGCAACAGCTTCGGAAAAGTTTGTTATGTCACTACTGACTAGTGTTATGGCTCACAAAAAGCAACGAAATAAAGAGGCAGAAACCAGTTCTTCTTAACCAGTTCTTCTTGTCCTCCGTTCCTCTACTGTTGATGCTTCATCGACTGCCATGCCATTCAGCTACATCAAATCATTCACTCATACAGACATTATAGAATGTAACAATCTATTTTTAGAACAATAATACCCATTACATATTGTGTGTCATCAGAGTTTTATTTATATATAACCAGTAGCTAGTCACTCTGTTTATACTGTCTCATGTATTGTATGTGTATGGTTAGCCATTGGCGTCGGTGATTCTGAAATTTCTATTAAATAGGATGGTAGCTATTTGAAACGAGTGTAGCTATACCTATGCAAAAATTTGGCTTTTGGTGTTATACTACTAGTGATGTGCTTGAGCACAAATGGCGAGCGAGCCTAAAGACTATACTATTTTTATGCGAATGATTTTGACTTCTACTGAAAATAAGGTCCAGTTTTTTATTTTTGCATACACGGTAAAGGGATTTCAGTGCCATAGTAACAACTCTCTGCAACTGCTTGAATTGAAGGGAAAAAAACAACAACAAAACAATACACGTTATTTAAAAGTTTTCTTTGTGATATTCTTTAGCTAAGTAGTGATTGTAACACACAATGCTTTGACACAACTGGACATGCACCTACACAGACTTACCTTCGCAGTAGTCTCTAGTGGACAATGTATTTTCAGGTAAATACTGTTGCGCACGGCTTATAACCATGACAAAGAGCGCATTGACTTACCACCGCCACTAACTCGAATAGAAATGGAAGTTTAGTTTTCAAGTTTTAACTGCACCCGCAAAAGAATTCAAAACGGTAAACAATTCAATTTCTAGGGTGATACGGGTACTGATCGATAAACAGAGGATTCTGTTTAGTGAAGTTTGGGACCGGGTCGACAACCGAACTAACACAAAAACGCAAGGGTCAAAGTACAAAAATGCCTTACGTACGTCCATACATATATACAAATAAACTAGTGATGTGCTTGAGCACAAATGGCAAGCGAGCCTAAAGAATATACTATTGATTTTGACTTCTAACACTGAAGCTACTGGAATTAAGGTCCAGTTTTTAAATTTAGCATACAGGGTAAAGGGATTTCAGTGCCATAGTAACAACTCTCTGCAACTGCTTGGAAGAAATAAAACAACAACAAAACAATACACGTTATTTAAAAGTTTTCTTTGTGATATTCTTTAGCTTTGTAACACACAATGCTTTGACACAACTGGACATGCACCTACACAGACTTACCTTCGCAGTAGTATAGTGGACAATGTATTTTCAAGTAAATACTGTTGCGCATGGCTTCCATGACAAAGATCGCATTGACTTACCACCGCCACTAACTCGAATAGAAATGGAAGTCCCTTAAGTTTTCAAGTTTGAACTGCACCCGCAAAAGAATTCAAAACAGTAAATAATTCAATTTCTAGGGTGATACGGGTACTGATAGATAAACCAGAGGATTCTGTTTAGTGCAATTTGGGACGGGTTGACAACCAAACTAACAGGGTCAAAGTACAAAATGACATAGTACGTCCATACATACAGTAGAACCTCCCTTATCCGGACTCCCAAGTTACGGGCACCTCCCTCTGGGCAGCTGCTATGTACCTTGGTTAGGTAAAGTATCCCAACTAGCAAATTTGACAGCTGCTTTTGGATAGGCAGTTCAGCTGGCAGCACTATTTTGAATGCAATTCTGAGATATGGGCAAATCTGAGATACGGGCACCCCTTGAAACCAAGGTGCCCGGATAAGAGAGGTTCTACTGTATATCTAAATAAATAAACAAACATCCCCGATTTTCGATTGTGTTAACCCTGTAAGTGTCTCACTCGCTACACTCGCTCGCCAATAAACAAACATCCCCAATTTCCGATTGTGTTACCCCTGTAAGTGTCTCGCTCGCTAAGCTCGCTCGCCAATTAATGTCCTGAATTGTTTGATACACAAGAAATATTTGCAATATTTTTGCACTTTTTCAATCAAGAGTTTAACTCGTGTATAATCATTGGTTTAAATATTAGTGGTGCCAGTGCGTTTGTAAAAAAGGGTATCTATAAATTTCTCACTCACCACCATGCAGTTTCATTCAGGGAAGCTGATTAACTAATTAATTTGCGAAGTATATGTGCATAGATTACACTTACATTGAAGATATGGACATATCAGTTCCATAATTTGTTCAAATCGTGCAATCAATGGCTGAATTCTCAGTGAATATATTTCATATCCACCTCCTAGGAAGTAAATAATATAGTTGTTATGTGTCTCCTATAGCAGCCTGGAGCCATGAGTGGTGCAAATGACTCCTACCATTGCTCATGGTGGTAGAAGTCATTTTCACCACTCCCTCTGGTCAGTATGAAATTTACACAATCATCTTCAGCCCTCAGTTGTAAATCCCATACCAACCACCACTTCTTGATGTAACCTTTACTTTTACAGTGGTTCGTTCAAACTGGCCACATACCCACCTCTTGTTGGAAGTAAGTTTCTACTAGCCCAGACCCATGATGCAAGTTGTGCACTTCTACCCAATTAGTCCTACCATTTACTTGTAATTTAGCAGCAGAAATAGATAGCTAAAACTATTCGCTGTATTCTTAGCTCTCCTGAAAAGAAACCCTAGGATCGCTTGCTTCAAAGCCTGTGAAAGAGAGAATATATCCAATGAGTAAAAAAATGCTGAGAAAGAAATTGTGAAGCTAATGCTATTGTTAATACTGTTAAAAGTTCAAGTGCTAAATCTGATATCTACCCCAACAAATCTAATTACACAATAGCTTTTATACCTGAGTCAACAGCTAGCAGAATAGAAAAGAAAGGATTTGTAAATTTGAGCATCAGATTCTACCAGTGATATTGGAATGTGAAAACTACATTTTTTTAAACACTGTGATTGTGTGAAAATGGTATGATACATCTCTGCATTATAGAAACGTTTTATAGTAGCCATGAAAATCAGCATGAAAAAAGCCATTTTTGGCTGGAAGCCAATTTATTTTTATGAGTGTTTTCAGTTGCCATGTAAAATGCAAGTGAAGAATGGAAAGTGTGGTAGGCAATATGCTAGAAGGATTGTGGCAATTGAGAGGCTTTAGTTCAATTATTTCTGTCACTCCGAGGAATGATATAGCTACTCAACGATAAAGAGCGGTTGGCTAGCCCTAGCTACCCCAACTGAGAGCTGATGAAAGAGTAACTGAACTTTTCTAGACTTCAGATAGATTGAATATCATCAGCAAAACAAGACAACTACATGCACAACTCATGCAAAAAGGTGAGAATAACATCCATTAATAGATGAATGGTAGCTATGGAAACATTAATGAGGTGCAACAATGTAACCAAAACAATGACTCGGTTGTCCCTCCAACAGTCCACGAGTTCACACTCCTCCCCCCTTCTTTTGCGACAACTAGTTTGACACGATTCTTGATAAAGCATTCGCATTTCCACTGTCTTTGCCTGGATGATGGCGGACTTGGAAGTTGTATGGCTGAAGAGATAAACTCCAACGTGTTAACCTGGCATTGTTCTGTTGTAGTCGATCGAGCCACTCCAGAGCCCGATGGTCAGTCACTATGGTGAAGTGACGACCCAATAAATACACTCGATATGCATTAGTGGCTAACTTAATGGCCAATAACTCCTTCTCAACCGTTGAGTACCGTTGTTCTCGAGGGAGAAGTTTCCAGCTATATTAGCTCACAGGATGTTCAAACCCGTTGTCATCCATCTGGGTTAGTACCGCTCCAACTCCTCTATTTGAGGCATCAGTCTGCAGGATGAACTGCCGTGAGAAGTCTGGGCTCTGTAGAACTGGTGAGGAGCACAACAACTCCTTTAGCTTGCAGAAGGCCGCTTCACAGTGAGAGTCCCATCGAACTTGATTAGGGGCTGTCTTTCTTGTCAGGTCAGTAAGAGGAAGTGCAATAGTAGCATAATTGGGTATGAACTTCCTATAAAACCCGGTAAGGCCCAGAAAGGCCCGAACATGTCAGATCTATAGTTGTGATGAAGGATGCCTCACCCAACTGATCAATCATGTCCTCTATTCTGGGCATAGGATAAGCATCTGAGACTGACACCCCATTCAGCCGGCGATAGTCAACACAAAGCCGCAAACCTCCATCCTTTTTTTTCACTAACACTATCGGTGCCGCCCATTCACTGTGAGATACTTCAATGATATCCTGAGCTAGCATTTCCTGCAACTCCTGCTCCACTTCTGCATGATAAGCTTGAGGTAGCCTGTATGGAGGTAGCCTCACTGGACGTGCTGCTCCAGTCTCAATCTTGTGTTGAACTAGTGGTGTACAGCCTGGCTGATTCTGAAACACCTGGGCAAACTCTGCCATGAGAGTGTTGAGCTGTTCCTTCTGATCTGCTTTCAGATGATCACTAATCGTGGGTTGATCGCTAGGTTCACCGTCTTTCCAAAACACAATGTCCTCCTCCTCTCCTTGCAACTCTGCTGTCGTTTCTACCAGGTAGTTAGAACTAATTTTTTGGCGAATTTTGAACTCCTTTAACATGTTGACATGGAACACTCTTCTCCTCTTCCTGTGGTTGTGCATGTCCACCAGGTAATTCACTTTTCCTGTGCTCCTTACCACCTGATATGGCCCCTGCCATTGTGCCAGAAGTTTACTTGAGGATGTAGGGAGTAAGACCAGCACTGGGTCTCCTGGCTCAAATTCTCTAATTCTGGCATTCCGATCATACCAGCGCTTCTGCTTGCCCTGAGCCTTGCTGAGATTCTCTTGGACCAGCTCCGCCATCCCTTTCAACTTCTCCTGCGTCGATAGTACATAAGATATGACACTTTCACTGCTCTTCCTGCTGGCTTCCCATGACTCCTTCAAAATGTCTAATGGTCCCCACACATTTCTCCCGTAAAGCAACTCGAAAGGAGAGAACCCAGTAGATGCTTGGGGCACCTCTCTGTAAGCAAACAAGAGATATGGAATCCATTTATCCCAGTCTTTGCCCTCACTGGAGACGGCTTTTCTTAACATGCTCTTCAATGTCTGGTTAAAACGCTCCACTAAACCGTCAGTCTGTGGGTGATATGGGCTGGTGCGAATGGACTGGATGTGGAGTAATCGATAAAACTCAGCCAACAGTTGGGAGGTGAAGTTGCTGCCTTGATCCGTTAAAATTTCCTCTGGCATGCCCACTCGAGCAAAGATCTTGATAAGCTCCTCTGCTATGTGTGCCGCATCAATACCCCTTAGAGGTACTGCTTCTGGGTAACATGTTGCATAGTCACAGAGTACCAGAATATACACATTACCAGATCTACTCCTGGGTAAGGGTCCCACGATGTCCATGGCAACCTTCTTGAATGGCTCTGTGATGATAGGTAGCGGCATAAGAGGAGCTGGAGATACCTTCCGACTAGATGCCTTTTGGCATATCTCGCAACACTTGCAAAATTCCTCAATATCCTTGAAAACTGTGGGCCAGTAAAAACGCCGTAAGATGCGCTGTCTTGTCTTGTCTGACCCCAAGTGACCCGCCAAGGGGATTTCATGTGCACGTCTGCATGCTTTGGGTAGCACCAGTTGCTCAATCCCATACTCTTCTCCGCGTCCAGGAGGAATCCATCGGCGATAGAGTAGACCATCATGATAAAAATATTCACTATCTTGACTTTCTGCAGCCTGTCGCACTTTTCCTAGCATCATATCTGCTTCTTGCAGCTTCTGAAGCTCCTCCGCCGATAACGCTAATGTATCTTCAAGAGCTTTACTGATTGAAGTGGTTTGTCCTTGCAAACTTCCAATCTCCTTTCTGAGTGCACGTCGCTGGTCCTGCGTGAGAGTAGCCGGTATTTCCCTGGCTGCTGATGTGCTCTGGTGGCTGCTCCGTGTTGACACCTGCTGGCTGTCCACTACTAGTTTTGGCTTTGCTCCAGATAGCACTTCTTGTTCTCGACGAACTATTTCTTCTTCGAGCTGTTTCTTGGCTTGTGCTCTTGTAATGACTACCATAGCATTGTTAGCGCTGATTGGGAGTGGACTATCCAGTGATGAACTACTGCTAAGTAGTTGCTTGAGCTGTGGCACGTCTCCTCCGAGAAGAACTGACAACGGCAATGTATCAGATACCGCAGCTTCAACTTCTATTGGAATCCCATCAATTTCCATTCTGACATTTGCAAGAGGATAGAGAACGGTATCACCGTATGCACACCTGATAGTAGCCACATCTCCTTCAAGGAGATTTTCCGGTGATATTAGCCTCTGGTGCACCATTGTTCACTTACAACCAGTATCCAGAACTATTCCCTCAACTGGCTGTCCTTCAACTTTCCCCCTGCATTGCCAGTTGTCTTGTACCGGGGTAGTAACTACTTCACCCAGTAATGCTAGTTCTCCGGTACAGTTGGCCGCAATGTGACCCTCCTGCTTGTAGTTGAAACACTTAATGGGTGGCCTCCTTCTAAACTCCTGGCTTCTCAATGTGTCTTGTTGACTCTTCGATCCATCTGACTGACTGCTATCCTTCTCTCTCTTTGCTTGGAGCTTTCGGCAGTCTTCCCGGGTATGGCCTGGAATTTTACAGTAGCTGCAAAATTTCCTCACAGCTCCTACTGACGACTTCTTTATTTTCTTCTCATTAACCTTCTCCGGCATGTCAAGTCTCCTCGCCTCTTCATATTCATCTGCGAGTTCACCTGCAGCCACACAAGTACTTGGCTTCTTATCTCTCACCCAGGCTCGTTTCTCTATTGGGAGCGTATCCAGAAACTGCTCCAGTGCTACCTGCTCCTTGACCTCTTCCATACTCGTGCACTTCTTCAGCCACTTGGTCTGCAACTCGAGTAATCTAATGGCAAGCTCCCTATTGGTCTCACCGTCCTTTCTACTTGCTGCCCCAAATTTTCTTCGATGAGCCTCCTCATTGACTCCATACCTCACTAGAATGGCTGTTTTCACTCCATCGTATCCCTTTGATTCATCTAGAGATAGTGCTGCAAATGCTTGCTGTGCCTTTCCTGTGAGTTGAGGTGCAAGATAGGATGTCCACTGTTCCTTAGGTATTTAGTAGGCTTCCATTATTTGTTCAAATGTCACTAGGTATGCCTCAATATCATCCTGTACTGTCAGAGGTACTAACTTGACCTGTGGTCCACTACTCACTGGTATCCCTGCAGAGGCTGCTGGTGTTGTACACCTGAGTTACCACACACACAAAAATAATAATGATAAATAACTAATTCATAGCTACAAGAGTTTTGAAGTAGGTACTGCCCATCCTAACTACACCTACCCTACGTACCACCTTAAGTAGACACCTATGTCAGCAATACAATACATACTTGTACATATCTACCTCCATAATGGGTAGGGTAGGATTCCACAAGGATTGAGAGAGACACACACACTAGAACTATGTGAAGATGCATCTTGTTGGGATGAAGTGCTGGGGTATTCAATGGACCTCTATTTATAGAGAGCTATGGTATGTAGGGGGAAAAAACAAAAAAACAAAAACACTTGCAGGAGAGCTCCTTGGACACACTGGGATATTAAAAGGCTGGACAAATTATCTTGGTATGGCTTAATGGATTACTTAATGTGGCATGTAGCTAAGTGGTCATGTTCCTGGTCGGTTTTTTACCCCTTGAAACTTGATTTATAAGAGCTGTCTGTTGGTGTCTGTTTCAACTGCAACAACAATTAGTTGAGCGTACATTGAACAGACAACGAAAAATAAATTCATAGCATAACTCCTCCTTCTGCGGTTTAGTGATGCGGTTTCAAGTGGTACTGCACCCTTAAAGGTTTCAGATGATTTTATAATCTTCTTGTAGCCATTTAGGCTCAAACAATTTTCTTATGTATAATTCTACAAAAGATATATCACTGCGGCATTTTTAAAATTATTATCCGAGACATCGAGAAGCTAAGAGAGACACTTTTCTAGTCAACATCATTCTAGTCACCATCACCATCATGCAACTTGCTAACAGATACTTATTTTTTTGGCTTCATTAATTGCTACTATAGCTAAATAGGTCCCTCTACATTAATTAAGGACTGTCAAGGATAATTGAACTAAAACACCTCAATAATGAAATAATTGAACTAAAGCCTCTCAATTGCCACACCTTCTAGCATATTGCCTACCACACTTTCCATTCTTCACTTGCATTTTACATGGTAACTGAAAACACTCATAAATATAAATTGGCTTCCAGCCAAAATTGGCTTTTTTCATGCTGATTTTCATGGCTACTATAAAACGTTTCTATGCAGAGATGTATCATACCATTTTCACACAATCACATGTGTTAAAAAAATGTAGTTTTCACATTCCAATATCACTGGTAGTATCTGATGCTCAAATTTACAAATCCTTTCTTTTCTATTCTGCTAGCTGTTGACTCAGGTATAAAAGCTATTGTGATGTAATTAGATTTGTTGGGGTAGATATTATCAGATTTAGCACTTGAACTTTTAACAGTATTAACAATAGCATTAGCTTCACAATTTCTTTCTCAGCATTTTTTTACTCATTGGATATATTCTCTCTCTTTCACAGGCTTTGAAGCTAGGCGATCCTAGGGTTTCTTTTCAGGAGAGCTAAGAATACAGCGAATAGTTTTAGCTACTGTATCTATTTCTGCTGCTAAATTACAAGTAAATGGTAGGACTAATTGGGTAGAAGTGCACAACTTGCATCATGGCTCTGGGCTATTAGAAACTTACTTCCATAGGAGGTAGGTATGTGGCCAGTTTGAACGAACCACTGTAAAAGTAAAGGTTACATCAAGAAGTGGAGGTTGGTATGTGTAAATTTCATACTGACCAGAGGGAGTGGTGAAAATGACTTCTACCACCATGAGCAATGGTAGGAGTCATTTGCACCACTCATGGCTCCAGGCTGCTATAGGAGACACATAACAACTATGTATATTATTTACTTCCTAGGAGGTGGGTATGAAATATATTCACTGAGAATTCAGCCATTGATTGCACGATTTGAACAAATTATGGAACTGATATGTCCATATCTTCAATGTAAGTGTAATCTATGCACATATACTTCGCAAATTAATTAGTTAATCAGCTTCCCTGAATGAAACTGCATGGTGGTGAGTGAGAAATTTATAGATACCCTTTTTTACAAATGCACTGGCACCACTAATATTTAAACCAATGATTATACACGCGTTAAACTCTTGATTGAAAAAGTGCAAAAATATTGCAAATACTTCTTGTGTATCAAGCAATGCAGGACATTAATAGTATAACACCAAAAGCCAATTTTTTGCATAGGTATAGCTACACTCGTTTCAAATAGCTACCATCCTATTTAACAGAAATTTCAGAATCACCGACGCCAATGGCTAACCATGCACATACAATACATGAGACAGTATAAACAGAGTGACTAGCTACTAATTATATATAAACAAAACTCTGATGACACACAATATGTACAGTGGAACCTCGATTATCCGAAAGGCTTGGGACCGAGACCCTTTCGGATAACTGAAATTTACGGATAATTGAGGTTTATTATTGCACCTAATTACACAACATTGTTATTAAATATGAAGTAAACAGTGCTTATAAAAAAAATTAATAGTTTGAATGTTAATATCAAGTCATTCTTTATGAATAAAAGCTGCCAATGTTGTTTGTTTCAAATTTAAACTTCGCTTTCTAGATGCCAACTATGTATTTTTTGTAGATAAGTGTTGTTGGTTCAGCTTCTTTTTGATGTTCATACCAAAGAAAAAAGTCTGTTGCTCCCCAGGATGTAGCTTGGTATAGAAATAGCCTGCTTTTTCACAAAGAGTTGGACCTGAAATAGGCATTCCTTCAACTTTTTTTTGGACAAACAATAAGCACACTACACATTAAAAAAATCACTTAGTCATTCAGCACTGTAGCTAAATGAGTGAGCAAAGTTTACTTACCAGCCTTATCCAATTGTATGTCATTAGCATTTTTCATTGATTTTCTTTTCTTCGCAACAGTTTGGCTATCCATGGATACAAAAAATGACCGTATCTTCTCTTCATTCTTCTTCAGCTTGCAAACGATAGAAATTCCGATGCCATATTCTATGGCTAAGCTGGAACAACTATTTTTCTTAAGCTTATCCAATATTTATACCTTCTTTTCAATTGTTAGGACAGTCCTTTTTCGTTTCACCGCCACTTTACTACGCTCAGCCATAGCCTCTCCTACTCAAAATGCAGCTACTAGCCATTGAATATTTGCGCATGCGTGACGAATTTGCCTTTCGGATAATCCGAGCATTCGGATAATTGAGGTCCGGATAATCGAGGTTCCACTGTAATGGGTATTATTGTTCTAAAAATAGATTGTGTTACATTCTATAATGTCTGTATGAGTGAATGACTTGATGTAGCTGAATGGCATGGCAGTCGATGAAGCATCAACAGTAGAGGTACGGTGGACAAGAAGAACTGGTTTCTGCCTCTTTATTTCGTTGCTTTTTGTGAGCCATAACACTAGCCAGTAGTGACATAACAACCTTTTCCGAAGCTGTTGCCTGGCAATAGTTAGGACAGAGCTTAAGCACTTTGAGATATCTTGGGCAAGAACAGTGTTGTTCGTCTTGGGCCTTGTTTCTTGGTGACTCCTACACATTCACCATTTAACTTAGTTGAATCTGATTGAATCTCAAACATACACAGTTAATCGTTTTGTATTAATTAAGGAGTTTCTCATACTTACACATGCACAAATACTGAATTAGTATATTTTTCTAGAACTATAAACAAACTACAAAAGTTATATCTCCTGCTGGAGCTGTGTGCTGCCGCAGCTGCATTTACATACCTGTACTGACAGACCTCTGTCCTGAACAGGATAGGAGTACACAATTATTGAGAGAGAAGAACAAGCCAGCATGAAATACATGCACTTCATGGCTGAATCTTTTAGTTTCAACTTCTTATCTGCTAATGGCTTTGATTGAACTGTTTTATAAGCTACAGAGTTTCCAACAAGTTGTTGCTCAGAAAGTTGAAGAGCAACTTGGAACTTGATCAGAGAGTACAATACTTAGTTAAACACTCTATTTGGGAGGGGTCATGTCTGGACAAATTATCTTGGTATGGCTTAATGAATTACTTAATGTGGCATGTAGCTAAGTGGTCATGTTCCTGGTCTTTTTTTTTTCTTGAAACTTGATTTATAAGAGCTGTCTGTTGGTGTCTGTTTCAACTGCAACAACAATTAGTAAGCTTACATTGAACAGACAACGAAAAATAAATTAATAGCATAACTCCTCCATCTGCGGTTTAGTGATGCGGTTTCAAGTGGTACTGCACCCTTAAAGGTTTCAGATGATTTTATAATCTTCTTGTAGCCATTTAGGCTCAAACAATTTTCTTATGTATAATTCTACAAAAGATATATCACTGCAACATTTTTAAAATTATTACCCGAGACATCGAGAAGCTAAGAGATAGACACTTTTCTAGTCAACATCATTCTAGTCACCATCACCATCATGCAACTTGCTAACAGATACTTATTTTTTTGGCTTCATTAATTGCTACTATAGCTAAATAGGTCCCTCTACATTAATTAAGGACTGTCAAGGATAATTGAACTAAAACACCTCAATAATGAAATTGTGAACTCGTGGACTGTTGGAGGGACAACCGAGTCATTGTTTTGGTTACATTGTTGCACCTCATTAATGTTTCCATAGCTACCATTCATCTATTAGTGGATGTTATTCTCACCTTTTTGCTTGAGTTGTTGTGCATGTAGTTGTCTTGTTCTGCTGATGATATTCAATCGATCTGAAGTCTAGAAAAGTTCAGTTACTCTTTCATCAGCTCTCAGTTGGGGTAGCTAGGGCTAGCCAACCGCTCTTTATCGTTGAGTAGCTATATCATTCCTCGGAGTGACATTTGGTGGCAGCGGTGGGATTCCGATCGGCAGATGGTATTCTGACCTGAGAAGCCAGAGCCTAGTGAATGGCAACACGCTCCGGCCGTGTTTTCAAGCAAACACGTCCCGCTGAAGAAAAAGCAATAGACATGGAGGATACAGTAAAGAGCATGGAGAGGATGATGATGGAACTGTGATAGAAGACAGGAGCAAGAGAGAAAGAGATAACAGCAGAGCGAAAAGCTAAAGAGGATGAAAACAGTAGACATATAGAGGAAATGTGGGACAGATGGAGGCATTAATGAAGTTAGTGAACGTTTCACATAAAGTTAGCTAAAACTCACTAGGGGCTCCCCACAACCCCAGCTGATATTATAGCAGCTGCTCTAACCTGGCTGGGTAGGCTCCCACTAGAGTAAAGGTAGCTGTAATACCATGAGGTATCATGGGATATCTCATGGTTAAAAATATCATTGTGAAGGTATCTAGGGTGGAATAAATATATATATATATATATCAGGGGAGTAAGAACCGGGGGGGCCGGGGGGGCCTTGGCCCCCCCAATGCTGCAGAGGAGGGGGGCCCGGCCCCCCCTTCAATCTTTCCTTAATAATGTATTGGCTATTTTTAATTAATGTTCCCTCTCATGCACTTGCTGTATTCCCTCCACCTGATCTATCTGCACTTCTATTCAATTCTATTCATAAAATTACCTCAATAAAAATATCTATAGGATATCTGTTTTGCACTTCTATTCAATTGTTTTATGTGGGTCATAAAAAAAAAATCTGCTAGTATCGTCATTATTTGTGCTACTCTAAACCTGCATAAGATTAGTCTGTAAAGTCTTCTTTCTGTGCTATAATGGCGGCTGCTAAAAGAATCAAATTGCAATCAAATCAGCTGACTATGAAATCGTTTTTTGTTTCCAAGGGGCCTCTTAAACCACAGAGTAAGTTTTCAGTGTCTACTAGTGAATGGCTTTACAAAGTGTATGTGTTTAGGTTCTGAGCAACCAACTCAAAATAAATCTAAATGCAGTGATTTAAGATTTGAACTTACGGAGTCAGAGTCTACTACCTTGCAATCTGAAGCTAAATCATCTCAGTCTAAAGCTACAACAGTACAATGTGGAGGTACACCAATGCAGCGTGAAGCAACACCTGGGCAGTCTGATGCTATATCAATGCACTGTGAAGATATGTCAACACAATATGAGGCTGCAGTAGTGCAAAGTGAATGTACACCTCCAGGGCAGTCTGAAGCTCCTGAGCAGTGTGAAGGTACACCTGTATTTGAAACTACATCAATACAATATGAAGATACACCAGTGCAGTCTGTAGCCTCAATGCCATCTAACCAAAATTCAGACCAAATTATTGAAAGCTGTTTCTGTTGTAGCTCAACCTCTGAAATTTCTCAACCTACTGATTCTTATATTCTGGCAAAAACACAGCGAAGCTATGGTACAGGTAAAAATACTCACAACAGATGTTTCATGGCTGTATGGTATAAAACTTACCCTTGGCTTCACTTGTGTCGAGTATCTTTGAAGGCTTTTTGCTATTATTGTAAATATGCTAAATTTTCTCATGCTATTACCAGTAATAAGGCTGAGCGAGCATTTTCGGAAGAAGGATTTTGTAATTGGAAAAAAGCTCTAGATCGGTTTAAAGCACATGAACTCTCACATGCTCACAGAGATGCTCTTTTTGCTTTTAATGCATCTAAAAGTAAACCCATTGGCCATCAGCTTCAAAAGCAATCTGATGAAATTACCAAAAAGAGGAGAGAAAGTTTGCTTAAACAACTCCGTGTGCTGCGTAGTTTGTTACGTCAAGGCATTCCCATCCGGAATGACCATGCTGGGGGCTCCAATTTATCAGTAATCCTTGACCAGGTAGCAGCAGAATCAGCTTGGGTAAATGAATGCAAGTACCAATCACCTTTAATAGTAAATGAGCAAATAAAAATTATGGCCAACAAAGTGTTGCATTCTCTGTTGAATGACATACAGCCCCAACGTCTTTTTTCTCTGCTTGCAGATGAAACTAGAGATGTCTCAAATAGAGAACAGTTGATCATTTGTATTAGATGGGTGTCTGATTCTTACGAAGTGCACGAAGATGCTGTGGGATTAGTTCAACTTGAAAACACCACAGCTGAGACCATTTATATGGCATTGAAGAATGCCTTACTTGCTTTAGGTCTACAGTTTGAAAATTGCAGAGGTCAAGGTTATGATGGGGCCAGCAATTTTCAAGGTCATTTGACACGTGTGGGTAGAAGATTTGAAGATAATTTCCCTTCAGCTATACCTGTGCATTGTTTGGCTCACTGCATTAATCTGAGTGTACAGCAAGTAGCTCACAAAGTCAAGTCTATCAAAGAAGGACTCAATTTTGCTATGGACATGATCCAATTAATAAAATTATCACCAAAAAGGGAAGTTGTTCTGGAGAAAGTTAAACAACAGCAGGAATTATCTAGTAATGCTTCAAAAGTAAAGTCTTTGTGTCCTACAAGATGGACAGCACGAACTGGAGCTATGCAAGCTATAATTGACAATTATGTACCCTTAAGAGAAACGATGGAGATTTCTTCACAAGGCATGGATGATTGCTCTAGGCGAGCAAATGGAATGCTATCACTCATGGATAAATTTTCCACATATTTTGGATTAGAACTTTCAATATTAATATTCAGCATGATTGAACAACTTTCAATCAACCTTCAAGCTAAAGAGACTAATGTTGATGACTGCTTTTTGGCTGTAGACTTGTGTATTAAATCCCTTGAAAGGCTTCGAACAGACGTCAAATTTAAACACTTTTATGATACTGTAGTATTAAAGTCATCCAAAGTTTCTTGTGATCCTCCTGTTCTTGCAAGACAAAGGCAAGTGCCAAGAAGATTGGATGATGGAGCACCACAGCATTCCTTCAGTTCCGTAGAAGAATATTATCGAAAAGAATATTTTGAAGCGATTGATACTGTCAAGGGAGATCTTCATAGAAGATTTCAACAAGAAAATTTTCTTTTCATAAGAAGTGTTGAGGCATTATTGATCGATAGTGCAAATGGAAAAAACATATCTCTCTCTCCAAGATTTAAGAAGCTGTATAAGAATGATATAGACATGGATAAACTCATCATTCATTTAGAAGCACTTCAAGATGTGGTGAGATCAGCACATTTGGACAATATTGCAATCAAGCAGGTGACTAGAGTAAATACACTTTGCGATATTTTCAACAACCAACCTTGCCTCAAAACTATTTTCACAGAAATCCATACTCTATTAAGACTTTATCTTACTATTCCAGTCACTACTGCCTCAGCTGAACGTAGTTTCTCAGCTCTGAAGAGAATTAAAACATATCTACGCAACACCATGACACAGGAGAGATTAAATCATTGCATGCTTCTACATATGCATCATGAAAAAACTGATGAGCTGGACCTGGTCCATGTAGCGAGGGAATTTGTTTCAGTATGTGAAAGAAGGAAGAATTTCTTTGGAAATTTTTAAATCCAGACCCATGTATAACTGTGTTTTTATAACTGGTCATATATTTACACTTGTATATTATATTTCACAATTTACTAACATCAAAAATAAAAAAATAAATACTACATAATGGCCACGAAGTTCGGCCCCCCCAATCATTTTCATGTTCTTACTCCACTGTATATATATATTCAACCCTAGATATGTTCACAATGATATCTTTAGGTACATGACCATGTTTCACAGATGTTTCATGTTGTTATTTCTTTGTTACTTACTGAACAAGCTCATTACCCTATAGTATGTCCAAGTTGAGTTGGCACGACCGCAAGCGCGGTAATTGAGGAATGCATTTAGTACTTTACCGGAAGCAATTTAGTCATGTGAATCCAAGTCAATTAAGCGCACAAACGTCAACGTTGCACGTGAAAAAGGGGCGGTAGCACAGGTGCGCATTAATACTGTAAGTTTTGAAAGAAAGAAATTTAGTGAAGTTTATGGAGTTTTTCGGGCGCTGTACAGCTCATCTCGTCTGTTTTCAATGATATTTATGTTTCTTATGCGCAGATAATGTACAGCAGATGGAAAACGCAAACTAGTGGGAGTTCTTCTAAAGAGACAGGATTAAAATCAGTCGATTCTACCTACTGCGTCCCAAGAAATATTCTGGTGTTCACAGGATTCAGCAGTACAGCACTGTAAACTTGTAGCTAAAGTTACTAGACTTTCATGTTAAATAAAATTATCAATTCTTTCATTTATAATAGGTATATGAAAATTGATGAAATGATAGAATTTAAGTAGTACACATACAAAAAATGAGTTGTGATCCGAGTTGAAGGTGGAGTTCTGCTTGAGTTGGTCCTAATTCTTACAATAAACGGCATCTATAGTGAAGAAAAGGAATTGGCATAAACACGGCTTTGACAAGCACACAATTTAACGGCAAACAGCGTAAGAGTGGCTGTATTACAAGTTGCTAGCTAAATGATAGCTATATCACTGAAATATATTGGCTATATGGCATTTGTTATTGAACAGGTAGACAAATAATCATACCAACATCCTATCAGGTGGTCCTATACCCTCTGCAACAACAGAACACTCCGTCTATCCCGTTTCCACACTCGCAACCTAAGCTAATCGCGAAATAAAGCTAGAAACACAGCAATCTGAGAAGAAGCCGCTCATTGTTTACAAAATTCTTAATGAAGACAGTCCGCGTGATAAATTGAGCCATGCCGCGTGACTAAAAGCGGGCGCGTTTTGAGCGGGAAACCTGTGGTTTTTTCTATTCCCATAGACTTTTGTATTGAGTTTTGGAATAGCACTTTCTCTCCGGTTTTGGAGTTTACTGAGGAAATATTTTTAACCGCTTCGGCGCGAGCTTTCCAATGGTGCAAACCCCGGATGCGTAGCTTATTCCGTTCTAAAGTTATTCAAGTTTTTCTTGCGGCCAACTCAACTTGGACATACTATAGTAGATATACCAATGGGCAAAACTTGTCACTCACCAGAGTTTTTACAGTTACCTTCCTCCCAGTGTAGCCTACACAACAGAGTTAGAGCAGCTGCTAAAATATCAGCTAGGGGTGTGTGGGTAGCCCCTACAACCAAACTTTACACCTTGAGCCAGAGAAGGTATCTAGTGTGGAATAAACAACTTATTACACTCAGGCAGAGTGGTATGGCTAAATATTTCACTCTCAGGCTTTCACCTCTGGCTCATGAAAATAAATTAGCCTGCTCAGTGAAATATTTTGCCATATCACACTCTGACTCATGTAACAAGTACTATATATGGTGCATAGGAACAGCAATATAAGGAAGCCCAAGGGGAGATATCATGTGCCTACACTGACCATGTTCAAAATGTTTATTTCAATGACAATTTATATCTTCTGTAATAATTAGTTACATGATTCAAGGTGAATTGACTGCAATAAAATTGCTTAGTTTTTGTGTTTATTTTTTCATCCATTTTTGCTACTGCTAGTTTTGATTTTAATGGGTTTTGTTTTAGTTGTTATTGTTGTTGTGGTTGTTGTTGTTGTTTTTTCAAATGCTTTACAGCTTAGTTCTAGTTCTTCTTACCAAAAGTAAAATACTCCAAAACTAAGGGATTTTTGTTTTTAGTTTTAATTAGCTAACTAAAACAACACTACAATATAGCAGTCATGAAAAGTGGCACCAAAAGGCACTTTTTGCTGAAGGCCAAGTGCATCTTTGTGTCTGTCATGATTAGTGTTAGTGGATCATTGAAAGTATGGTAAGACCTTGTGGTAGAAAGATCATAGCTATTTTTATGTATTCTAGTTCAAACATACTATGTAAAGCTATTAATCTTTCCCATGTGTCTCCTGTAGGATAGATGTTATGTAATGAAGTCGCTTGGGAACCAATGTGAAAACTTAGGAAGTTTAGTTTAAGGGTTATGTCTTAAACACATCTTTCATGCCAGTATACATGCTAAATGTGATTTAGCCATGCCAAATTAATTGTAGTCATTTGTGTATCAACGGCTAGACAAAAAACTCTCTCCAAATGGTTAAGCATTGCAATAAATGTAGCCTGCCTGCAAGTCATTTGTTAAAAATGTGTTTGGACATGCTAATATTTGTTTTTGACAAGCCACTACACTCTAGCTGCACAACAGAAGCTCCATAGAACTGTCTCCTCATAAGTTCATTCCAATCAACTCAAGTCCACCAGTGCTTCACAAGATGCGTCTTTACATATCTCTTGTGTGTCTTTCTCTCTCAATATTTGTGGAATCCTACCCAACCCATTATGGCAGTAGACATGTACAGGTATGTATTGTATTGCTGATGCTTTACTTTCACTGACAGTAAGCATCTACTTAAGGTGAGAATGTGCTACCTTCTAAACTCTTGTAGCTTATAAACCAGTTCAACTACAAATATTAGCTATAGTTGTGGCAATTTGCTTGCAATGGTACATTTATAATTAGTGATATATATTCTATGGTGCATAGGAACAGCAATATAAGGATGCCCAAGAGGAGATATCGTGTGCCTGTATTGACCGTGTTCAAAGTCAGCAGGAAGAACTATGTCGCCATTACTGTCAGCAAAAAGCAAATGAAGAACTTGCAATAATGCTACTTGCAAAACTTATGGCCGATTATGCTCAGAATGAACAGTTCCCAATGAAATCTGTTCAAAAGGAGCAATGGCCTGTTAAGCCTGGTCATGGAAGGAGAAGGAGATAAAGCTAAGGAAACAATATACACCATACAAGTAGAAAGCTACGTTTTAAGACCAGTATCAGTACATTTAACTTCTCATATACATTTATTTCACATTTGATATATTTAGTGCATAATTTTACATAGTCACTTTACATAATGTATCTTGTATATACCTCATTCTATTCTTACAACAGAATTCTCAAGCTTGTTAGTTAATAGAGAATTCAACACTTGATATTGTGTGAAAGGAAGTCATATCACGAGTTAGAGGTGAAACTGGTAATTTCAATGAGGTTTGAGACATGTTATAGTCATAGTGAATATTCATATCTACTCAGCTCTGTGAACAATGCCATTTTATTGGCAGGCACTTTGTTTCACTCATCTTGCTTAACGTTGTTCTTTCCCAGCTATAATCTGCTATTCACATTCAAAGTTCAGATGTGGCATAAAGGTGGGTGAGGAACTGTACAAAGAATGTGATAGCCTATCTGTGGGGTTATCAATATCGGAAGTTGATGTCCTATACTGATTAGCTGCCACCAGAATCTTCTTCAGGATGAGTCTCAGAGTTGAGGGGATTGTAGTTGAGGGACATCCTTGTTCCTCCAAGCTAAGTCACCCAGGGTGCAGTGATGCAACCAGCTTTACATACTAAAACCTGATAGAACATAGACTAGAAGATGTATTTGTGCTATGGTCTACCGGACTTGTCGACAGAGTTTTGAACACAAAAGGTAGGTAGTTAGAAGCAAGGAGCATTATGCTGGCATAATGGGGCAATTTTCAAAATTATGACAATGGTTGCTATTTATTAGCGATCACTATTTTAATCAAGTAGCACTAGCTAGCAAAGTACAAGTAGAGAATTGGTCATCTATTCTGCAGTGAAGAAAGTGTTATTTGTACATCAATCTAGTATGAAATAACTGAGGGCATTGAAAAAATAGCAAAACGGGTAAAAAAATTGGCAGAATTCTTCTGTTGCTTCGTGCGTATGGCAAGCGGATAGTAACATAATTAATACGTACGTTTTTACGTCCTTAAACGTGCTTTTCAGTGCAAAACGTACCAGTTTAGCTGAGAAGAAGGCTGTTGGAATGGGTTTGTCAGAGTAATGTACGTGTTTGAGGGACGTACGTGTTTAATAAGACGTACGTGTTTATGCGACGCACCGGTACGTGTTAGAGAAGTACGTATTTGAGAGATGTACGTGTTTGAGGGACGTACGAGTATAAGAGACGTACGTGCTTGAGAAATGCACATGTTTGAGAAATGCACGTGTTTTTAAAGACGTACATGTTTGAGAAACGCACGTGTTTAAAGACGTACGTATTTGAGAGCTGTACTCATAAAGATTTTTGGAATAATATGAATGCTTCAGATATACATGCTTTATACTATGGCCTATCAGTTGATCCTTGCAAGGTTCTTTCAATGTTGGAAGTCTGTCCTCCAGCAAACGATCTGGAATCTCGTGTTGCCGATTACCTCAAGATAATGATAGGAAATATGAAAGTCAATGAATTAAGTCTTTTTTTGCGCTTTGTCACTGGAGCAAGTGTGTGTATTGTGCCTACTATCAAGGTTGAGTTTAATGGCTTGAGTGGATTGGGACGGCGTCCTACAGCACATACATGTGACAGTATTTTGGAGCTACCTAGTGATGTGCTCTAATAGCACAAAATAGCGAAGCGAGCGATGCATGTTCCCTGTAATTGCAGCTATTCAATGCATGCTTGGTGTGGCTACAAAATACTGTCAGATTCTTTACTTTGCTACCTGTTTCTGTTTCGTTTTAGCTCTCCTCCTCCTTGCCCTGTCTTTTCATTTCTTATCGCTCGCCTTACTAATTTTTCTTCAGGAGTTTCTAACGCCCTCAAAGCTCGTGACAGAGCGTTTCTAACGTTTTGTCTACTGGGTATCACTACTTCGTACGGCGGGTAAACAAAACAAAATGTTGCTAAGAAGGTTACCCGGCCCGCGCAAGCGCATAGGAGAAAGGGTACACACGTACGCCCACGCAAGAACAAAAACAATTTCTAGACCTAACTAGTGATGTGCTTGAGCACAAATGGCGAGCGAGCCTAAAGACTATAGTATTTTTATATGAATGATTTTGACTTCTAACACTGAAGCTACTGAAAATAAGGTCCAGTTTTTAAATTTCGCATACACGGTAAAGGGATTTCAGTGCCATAGTAACAATTCTCTGCAACTGCTTGAATTGAAAGAAAAAAACAAAACATTGTGTGTTACAACCACTACTTAGCTAAAGAATATCACAAAGAAAACGTGTACTGTACGTGCACCTACACAGACTTACCTTCGCAGTAGTCTAGTGGTTCAAGTAAATACTATTGCGCACGGCTTATAACCATGACAAAGAGCGCATTGACTTACCACCGCCACTAACTCGAATAGAAATGGAAGTCCCTTAAGTTTTCAAGTTTGAACTGCACCCGCAAAAGAATTCAAAACGGTAAACAATTCAATTTCTAGGGTGATATGGGTACTAATCGATAAACCAGAGGATTCTGTTTAGTGCAATTTGGGACGGGGTCGACCACATAACTAACACAAAAACGCGAGGGTCAAAGTACAAAATGACATACGTACGTCCAAACATATATACAAACTAGTGGTGTGCTTGAGCACAAATGGCGAGCGAGCCTGATAGTTAGGTAACATAAAACTAAGTATTGTTACTATGTTTTAGCTTAGTTCATGCAAACACTATAATAGCAGTTATGACCTTTTATTTCAGCAAACAAGTACAAATCACTCTCTTACCTGATTAATGGTAACTTTGTAGTATCAAACATCTGCCATTCTGATAATCTCAATCACCAGTAACTCTTGAACAAGCTTTCAGCTACGATAAAAAATAAACCAGTGTTATTATTTGTAATTTTAGCCAACAAATATGGAATTACTACTTACCTCATTCTTGAGTATTGATAACTTCTGCAGTATCAAATTGAAGTTACTTTGACCATCTGAATTACCTTGAATTCTTGACAACAAGCTCTCACCTACAAAAACAAAAGACAATCAATTTTAGCACACAAATACAAATTACTTTCTTACCTCATTTTCTTGAGCAGTGGTAACTTTTGTAGTACCAAAATTGAGTCTCATACTTTGGAGCTTAAGTATAAAGTAAGGTTTGCTTAATGCTGTAGTTTCAGAATAAACTGGAGTCAAGCCTAAATAGCCGTGTTTTTAGGAGAAAGAAGTTTCCCGCGCGCGCGTTTAAAGAGCATACGTACCATCCATACATACATACATATATATATATAACATATACCCGATTTTGCATTATCCATGTTTCGCTCGCTTCGCTCGCTCGCCAATAAATATATAAACATCCCCGATTTTCGATTGTGTTACCCCTGTAAGTGTCTAGTCTCGCGTAGCCAGACCCTTTACCAACCCTAACCGCTACGCGGGGAAGGAAAGGGTCTGGTAACATACAATACAACGACTTGTTCAGCAGCACCCCAAAAAGGGTGCTCCAATTATCACATTCCAATGCTTGCGGTAGCCAATGACGTCACGGCCACGGCCGGGTAGAAGCTCTCCTATTCATGCTGGTACGTTTATTGCTTGCCAGGAGTGCTTATAAAGAGCCTACGAAAACAATTTCACCAGTTTGACGAAGTCACGCAACGATCTCACCCTCCCAGATGTGATGTTGACGTCACACAGTATACCGCAAGCTTGCTGGAATGTGATAATTAAGCACCCTTTTTGGGGTGCTGCTGAACAAGTCGTTGTATTGTATGTTCCCAGACCCTTTCCTTCCCCGCGTAGCGGTTACGGTTGGTAAAGGGTCTGGCTACGCGAGACTAGTAAGTGTCTCGCTCGCTCGCCAACTAAATATATATATATATCGCGAACTCATTAGAGAGTCAGCTCCGCTCGCTTCGCTGAATTATGAAGATTTTCGTGCAGAATTCAGCAATGTATTGGGCATGACAAGTGACAGTTTCTCATAGCGTATGGATGGTATCTAACACTCATTGTATTGTCTTTCTATTAACCTAACATTCCATTTTCTAAGATTGTGCTTTCATTACTTAAATATGCATTCATAATAAAAATAAAAATTACAATTTCTTTTACTACTATTGAAATGGTTTGGAACTGAGTTTGAGTTTAAATTGGTGTTAAAGTTGAAATTAATTCAAGAGTCTCTTCATATAAATTGATTCCATAGTTCTCAGATATCCCACATGGATCAACTCTTCTCCTTAGTTGCTGTATGTCGGTGTCTAAAAAAATTATGCTGGTTCTTGGCACAGATACACCTTGATCAGTAAGTGGGATGGGGCCATCAGGATCGACACCATAGAAGTTGTCAACGGAATGGAAGAAATCTAGGTCAGAAATTTGCGAGTTTTGCAGAAGTAAACAACCAGCTGTAAACAATTGTTGTGGGGATTTATGACATGCTGTACGTATTGGGTGGTTATTCCAGCTATTCACAAACTGCTGCAATGGCACATTGGTGTGTTGAGGTTGTGTTAAATTAGCTAGAATTTTTTTAATACATGACTCTAGACTGTAACTAGCTACAATGCATTTCTCCAGGATTTTACAATTCCTGCTGAATTATCATGGCTAGTGGCCCAGATTTTAATAGCTACTTCTTGTGATCTGTGTACTAAATTAATTTTTTTCTTTTGCAGATTCTCACCACAAGTTGATTCGTGGCGAATAGTCACTCCTGGGGCCATTGATGGCTATAGCAGACTAATTACTTATTTATGTGCATCAACCAACAATGAAGCAAAAACAGTTTATGAGCTGTTTCTTTCAGCTGTTCAAAAACATCAGCTACCATCTAGAGTCCGTTCTGACCAAGGAACAGAAAATGTATTAGTTGCACAACACATGATTGAGAAACGTGGAGCTGAGAGGCATAGCATGATTACTGCATCTAGTGTTCACAATCAGCACATAGAGAGACTCTGGAGAGACATGCACAAAAGTATCACAATTCTTTTTTACAAACTGTTTTACTTTCTGGAGCACCACAGCTTACTAGATCACCTCAATGAGCGTCATCTATGGGCATTACAATATGTGTTTGTACCACGAATCAACTGCTGTTCAAAGAATTACTTTCTAAAAGGCCAAATCCCCCTTGCATCAGGCTACAGAAACTTCATAAGGATTCTTGCTATGTCAATTTACTTACCTATAAATGGTCATCCTGCTAACTCCAAGAAAAATGGAAATCTCATTCCAGTGAAAACCAAGAGAATGAAGGTACTCTAACTGTTCCTTACTAATGGTAGAAATTTTCTTCAATGAAGTTTTCCGGTTAGTTGATCAAGCTGAGAGACAATACGGTTTGGCCAACCATGATTATACGGACTACATTATCGAAAGACTAGAGTTTGTAATTATCGTGTGCTCTGATTTATTCGATAATATCCGTGGTGTTTCTGGATTGGAAGATTATTGCAGATCTGTTGGGGGGTTAGTGGGTGCCATTAGGACCATTTTAAGAAGTTGGGAGGAGCATGAAGGAGTGCTTGATACTAATTTATCTCAGAGGCCACCCTTGGCTTATCATTTACACCCAGTTCATAGCTCAAGGCAACCAGGAAGACCACATTCGATATTAGTAAGGAACAGTTAGAGTACGTGGTCGGTACAACTCTTATACACGAAAGCACACGTCGACTTTATTCAAACACGTAAATCTCTGAAACACGTACGTCTCTCAAACACGTACGTCTCTCATACTCGTACATCTCTCAAACACGTACATCCCTCAAAAACGTACCTCTCTAACAACACGTACCGGTGCGTCGCATAAACACGTACGTCTTACTAGTGGTGCGCTCGAATAGCGCAAATGCATGGCGAGCGAGTAAATATATGAGTATAGGTAAAGATGATTTGTGAAGGAAATCGCTAAATAATAGCAATGATTAGGCATGAAGAGTTAACAATAACAGAATTACCTGAATAAACTTCGAAAGCAGTGGCAAAGAAGCGCAGCTTGACAATTTGCCATTCAGTCTTTCGCCAAGAAGAGAGTAGCTATAAACTTTTTGGTTGAAACAAAGTTGCGTAAGGCAGTGCAGCAGGATTCTCCATGCTCGTTAATTGAAAAATACTGGAACTGTGAACGCTTTACCTAACTTACGTAATTAGAAGCGCGGGCGAAATTTTTTGACGTACGCATACATACCTACATATATATATATATACTAGTGGTGTGCTTGAGCACAAATGGCGAGCGAGCCTAAAGACTATACTATTTTCATTGACTTCTAACACTGAAGCTACTGAAAATAAGGTCAAGTTTTTAAATTTAGCATACAGGGTAAAGGGATTTCAGTGCCATAGTAACAACTCTCTGCAACTGCTTGAATTGAAGGAAAAAACAACAACAACAAAACAATACACGTTATTTAAGTTTTCTTTGTGATATTCTTTAGCTAAGTAGTGGTTGTAACACACAATGCTTTGACACAGCTGGACATGCACCTACACAGACTTACCTTCCCAGTAGTCTAGTGGACAATGTATTTTCAGGTAAATACTGTGCGCACGGCTTATAACCATGACAAAGAGCGCATTGACTTACCACCGCCACTAACTCGAATAGAAATGGAAGTCCCTTAAGTTGTCAAGTTTTAACTGTACCGGCAAAAGAATTCAAAAGGTAAACAATTCAATTTCTAGGGTGATACGGGTACTGATCGATAAACCAGAGGATTCTGTTTAGTGCAATTTGGGACGGGGTCGACAACCGAACTAACACAAAAACGCGAGGGTCAAAGTACAAAATGACATACATACGTCCATACATATATACAAATAAACTAGTGGTGTGCTTGAGCACAAATGGCGAGCGAGCCTGATAGTTAGGTAACATAAAACTAAGTATTGTTACTATGTTTTAGTTTAGTTCATGCAAACACTATAATAGCAGTTATGACCTTTTATTTCAGCAAACAAGTACAAAATCACTCTCTTACCTTATTAATGGTAACTTTTGTAGTATCAAACATCTGCCATTCTGATAATCTCAATCACCAGTAACTCTTGAACAAGCTTTCAGCTACGATAAAAAATAAACCAGTGTTATTATTGTAATTTTAGCCAACAAATATGGAATTACTACTTACATCATTCTTGAGTATTGATAACTTCTGTAGTATCAAATTGAAGTTACTTTGACCATCTGAATTACCTTGAATTTTTGACAACAAGCTCTCACCTACAAAAACAAAAGACAATCAATTTTAGCACACAAATACAAAATTACTTTCTTACCTCATTTTCTTGAGCAGTGGCAACTTTTGTAGTACCAAATTTGATGAGTCATTCTGACTATTTGAATTTACCAGTCACTGTTGACAACAAGCTCTTAGTTACAAAAAAGAAAGGCCAGAGTTATTTTTGCATATTTAGCTAACAAATATGGAATTGCGTACTTATCTCAGCTTCCCTCGAGAAGTAGTAGCTTCCATAGCATTAATACTACGGCATTCTGAATACCAACGGCTCTTGACAACCAACAACCGGCACTCCGTATCCCCCATAAAACGGCGAAGTTTTGTAATTTAGTCTGGAAAAGGGTCTTCAATGCCATAGTAACCTGTCGAATCAACATTTTGTGTCTTGAAAACAAGCGTTTTAGCAGGAATTTTCTCATACTTTGGAGCTTAAGTATAAAGTAAGGTTTGCTTAATGCTGTAGTTTCAGAATAAACTGGAGTGAAGCCTAAATAGCCGTGTTTTTAGGAGAAAAACGTTCCCCGCGCGCGCGTTGAAAGAGCATACGTACCATCCATACATACATACATATATACTAGTGGTGTGCTTGAGCACAAATGGCGAGCGAGCCTGATAGTTAGGTAACATTAAACTAAGTATTGTTACCATGTTTTAGCTTAGTTCATGCAAAAACTATAATAGCCGTTGTGACCTTTTATTTCAGCAAACAAACTCTCTTACCTGATTAATGGTAACTTTTGTAGTATCAAACATCTGCCATTCTGATAATCTCAATTCAGTAACTCTTGAACAAGCTCTCAGCAACGATAAAAAAATAAACCAGTGTTATTATTTGTAATTTTAGCTCCGTATTTCCCCTAAAACGGCGAAGTTTTGAAATTAAGTCTGGAAAAGGGTCTTCAATGCCATAGTAACCAGTCGAATCAACATTTTGTTTCTTGAAAAGCAAGCGTTTTCGCAGAAATTTTCTCACACTTTGGAGCTTTAAGTATAAAGTAAGGCTTGCTTAATGCTGTATTTTCAGAATAAACTGGGGTCAAGCCTAAAAAGCCGTGTTTTTTGGAAAAAATGGCGAGCGAGCCTAAAGACTATACTATTTTTATATGAATGATTTTGACTTCTAACACTGAAGCTACTGAAAATAAGGTCCAGTTTTTTTATTTCACATACACGGTAAAGGGATTTCAGTGCCATAGTAACAACTCTCTGCAACTGTTTGAAATGAAGGGAAAAAACAACAACAAAACAATACACGTTCTTTAAAAGTTTTCTTTGTGATATTCTTTAGCTAAGTAGTGGTTGTAACACACAATGCTTTGACACAACTGGACATGCACCTACACAGACTTACCTTCGCAGTAGTATAGTGAACAATGTATTTTCAAGTAAATACTGTTGCGCACGGCTTATAACCATGACAAAGAGCGCATTGACTTACCACCGGCACTAACTCCAACAGAAATGGAGTCCTGTACGTTTTCACGTTTTAACTGCACCAGTAAAAGAATTCAAAAAGTAAACTACTTTGACCATCTGAATTACCTCGAATTCTTGACAACAAGCTCTCAGCTACATAAACAAAAGACAATCAATTTTAGCACACAAATACAAAATTACTTTCTTACCTTATTTTCTTGAGCAGTAGTAACTTCCGTAGTACCAAATTTGAGTCATTCTGACTATTTGAATTTACCAGTCGCTGTTGACAACAAGCTCTTAGCTGAGTTAACAATAACAGAATTACCTGAATAAACTTAGAAAGCAGTGGCCAAGAAGCGCAGCTTGACAAAGACTTCACAATTGTTTCAAGAAGAGAGTAGCTATAAACGTTTTGGTTGAAACAGAGTTGCGTAACAGCAGGATTCTCCGCGCTAGTTAATTGAAAAATGCTGGAACTGTGAACGCTTTACCTAACTTACGTAATTAGAAGCGCGGGCGAAAATAGAGGTCTCACGTACCCCATAAACAGATAAATAAACTAGTGGTGCGCTCGAATAGCGCAAATGCATGGCGAGCGAGTAAATATATGAGTATAGGTAAAGATGATTTGCGAAGGAAATCGCTAAATAATAGCAATGATTAGGCATGAAGAGTTAACAATAACAGAATTACCTGAATAAACTTCAAAAGCAGTGGCAAAAAAGCGCAGCTTGACAAAGACTTAACAATTGTTTCAAGAAGAGAGTGGCTATAAACGTTTTGGTTGAAACAAAGTTGCGTAAGGCAGTGCAGCAGGATTCTCCGTGCTCGTTAATTGAAAAATACTGGAACTGTGAACGCTTTACCTAACTCACGTAATTAGAAGCGCGGGCGAAACTTTTTGACGTACGCATACATACCTACATATATATATATATATATCTGAAATCTCAATTGAACACGAATGAGAGTCAGCTTCGCTCGCTTCGCTCGCTCGCTGAATAAATATAGCGAAATCTCGATTGAGTTACCCCTGATAGTGTCTCGCTCGCTTCGCTCGCTCGCCAATAACATATACCCGATTTTGCATTATCCACCCCTAATACTGTCTCGCTCGCTTCGCTCGCTCGTATGGCAAGCGGATAGTAACATAATTAATACGTACGTTTGTACGTCCTTAAACGTGCTTTTCAGTGCAAAACGTACCAGTTTAGCTGAGAAGAAGGCTGTTGGAATGGGTTTGTCTGAGTAATGTACGTGTTTGAGGGACGTACGTGTTTATAAGACGTACGTGTTTATGCGACGCACCTGTACGTGTTAGAGAGACGTACGAGTATAAGAGACGTACGTGTTTGAGAAACGCACGTGTTTGAGAAATGCACGTGTTTTTAAAGACGTACGTGTTTGAGAAACGCACGTGTTTGAGAAATGCACGTGTTTTTAAAGACGTACGTGTTTAAGAAACGCACGTGTTTAAAGACGTACGTGTTTGAGAGCTGTGTACACGTGTTACAAGTGTTGAGGTGTTGCTCAAGCATTTTGACGACCTATTCCCGATCAGTGCGAGGATGGAAAAGAAGTCAGCTTTGTGTGTATTTGGTGAAAGAAAAAGGCCAGTTCTGTATGATTCCTCCGACGATTGGGAAAACGAGAAAGGCAATTTAATGGAAGCTATCAAAGCTACTTTTTCCGACTTATTCCAAGAGACAGGAGATTCCTTGGAGCCTTTTTTTCTCCAACAAGAAAGCGAGGAATGGGGAGGATTAATTGATGTATGTGGGAAATTGAAAGACCACGATACTGTCCATCTGTGCCTCTCCAGTGCTAGTTCAGAAGTAAGTTTTTTTTTAGCTTTAGCTCTAACTTAGGTGAAAAAAAGACCCTAACATGGCTACTATAGTACAGTGTGACAGTGGTAAAAAGTAGTGTTCTGATATGTGCACAAGTATAGCAGGATCAAGTAGGTTTGACTTTTTGTCTGTAGCCTATAATTGTATGTGCTGACCAAAATAGGCAAAAATCAAGATTTAGGGGTTTAGTCTGTTTGAAATGTTGATGTGTAACAGATTTCTGGTAAAGAGGCAGCAATGTAAACAAAGTACAGAGTGTAAGACAAAATGAGCAGTCAGTTTAAAGATAACATGCGGTTTGATTTGGTATAATTAGTAAAAGATAGGTAAAGTATTATTTTGTGGTTCAGGGTATAATGCCTATAGATTTGAATTGATTCTCGGTATGGTCGACTTTGAATATATTTTTATATCATTAGAGCTGGAAGGAATATTCAGTTGTTTGGATATTCGTCCAGATTGGTAGGTATTAGGATATGATTCTAATTATCCAGATATCTGTGGTTAGTAATTTGGAATGGTGACTCGTGTAAATTTTTTTTGGTTGTAATGACTCTTGAATGGTTGTCCATTGAGGCCTCTCGCACTCCTAGGTATAGCCCTACTAACTAGCCTGTCACATAGCACTCTCGTAAGGCTTAAAAACTCTAACCTTACACATATTTAATTAAAGAAAGAAGCCAGTTCTGTATACTCAAACTATATACTCACTTAGCTGCATAAATTTATGCTTGTAGATGTTAGAAGTTGAAATGAGAAATTCAATGATCTTGCCTTTGTAGGTCCGAAAGTGTAGTGCAAATGTAAGAAGCATTTGCAGATCTCTTGGGAAGCCATCTGAAGGTAGTGCTAAAGTTCTCGCTGGCCTCTTTCCTTCCTGTTCTTCAGAAGTCAAACGTACACTAAAATGTAATCCTATTGATGAGTGCGTTAACAGTGAGGCTCGACGAAAAAAGAAAGCATCTATTGGAAGGGGTCGGGCAAAGAAAGTTACAGTTGTGATGCTGGACAAAATTCCTGTTACTATTCCCAAGGGGGCCATTCGAACCAAGCTTAAAGGATCAGGCCGTATTGCTGAATTAAGTATCTATCGGAGCATGACCTCTAAGGAAACCAAAGATCTCATCTTGGATAGCTTCAAAGACTTAGATGTTGATAATATCGAATACCTGCAAGCCAATCGTGACAATGTGCTCCAAATAGCTGGTGAAAGTCTGGATGCTTGTGGTGTCATTAAGCTTGCTGGCTCAGGTAGTCTTTATGTTCATCAGTTAAATACATCAACTTCATGTAGTATGGCGTCCGGTTCTAATGAAGGCACTTCTCAAGATTCAGTCATTGACTCCAACAAACAGCAATTATTTGATAGAGCTGAAGAAGTTCTTACTAAACTGGAGGTAATGTTCTTATGCTTGGCTTTCAAAGCATTTTCATTGGTTTTATTTACTGCACATTCTATTTAGCATTCATTGAGAACTTTAAAATGTTTAAATTACACTATAAATGTGCATCAACTTCTATTTTATAGTCCCGTCATCATAATTTGTATGGTATTTTGTACAGACTAATCCTGCTGAATTGAGCTTGTTCTCTGATATATCCGATATTGATGTAGCTGAACAAGGAACTTCTGATTTTCCTGTCACTATTTCTAGTGAATATGACAGTGATGATGTCTTGGTAAGCTAATACTCTCATTGTTGTCTGCATCCCCTGTAATATAAGAACCACATATTTCTTGTTTACTCAGACTAGTGACAGTATTATTGAGAGTAGAAGGCTGATATTAGAGCAGGATATTGCATATCAGCAATCTCTAGAAGTTGACCGAGCTAAGGTAGCAATGTTTTCATTTTGAAAGAGAAGTGTTCACTTCTTTTTCCTGTAACATGCAGGATGCAGAGAAAGAAAACAAGTCATTATGGCTCCAGGTTTTTAGTATCCAATTTTTTAAAAATATTTCTTTCACAAAATGCTTGTTTTATTAGAATTTAAAGCACCTACAAGAAACAATGAAGACCAAGTTTCAAAGCTGTGAAAATTCAGGCATTAAGATAGCTTTTAAATTGCCTAGTGGTGAAAAAGTTTGTCACACATTCTTGGATACCAGTACTGTTAAGGTATGTGTAATATAAGTATGAGTGCTGGACACACACACAAGCACACGTGCACACACAAACTGTCAGAAATTGAACCAAGTACATTTAAGGATAATTATGATGGATACATGATGTGGCATTTTGTGGCTTTATCATGATTGGTGCTATTGCACTTTAATAGTTTGTGACATCTTATTTCAGGAATTATATCAATATATTGTCAGCAGAGAGATATCCCCTCCGTTCTCCTTGTTCATGGCTCATCCCCGATCACTTCTACCTTTCAGTGATGAAAGTTCGCTTCCGTATAAGGATGCTTTAATTATGGTGGAGGCTGAGGACTCAGTTTATGACCAGAAGGTTCTTGATGTGCTTTTGGATACAATGGTAAGGCCTGATATTTAGCATACTTTTTGTAAAGATATACTATGCCAATGTTTCACTATACTATATAAATTACTGTAATACTTTATTTAAGAATTAATAACATTTCAAGACTTGGGCCATAGCCTGCATTATTAGACTTACTTTTATAGCTGCTTACAGTTCATGCTAGTCAATAAACACCTCAATTCTTCACTAACATTGTCTATCAATGGCTGACTCACCACTGTAAGCACACTTCTGCATTCTCTTCTCTACTAATATCACTATCATTCTAGTACATGATCCATAAACAAATATCCCCAATTTTCAATTGTGTTACCCCTAATAGTGTCTTGCTAGCTTCACTCTTTCACCAACTGCGCATTACATACATACATACATACATACATACACACATATATACATATTACTTACATATATACATGCATATATACATACATATATACATACATACATACATCTTGTATATTCTGTGTTAGCAGAAATATGCCGAAAACAATGACTTGGGTTGTTTTACTTGCTTGTAGGAAGAAGTCGATGGTGGCAATCCAGAAGGTCATTTTAGCTCTCTTCTGCAGAAAGCAGGTAGTCAAATATATTCACTAGCTGGTGTTAACTTACATGGGATAATGAAAGTTGTAATTACTTGGTTATCTGCAGATAAACAGAGGCTCAGCTACCTTGATAGAGGGCAATTTGTCCCTGGGATAGAGCGTGTTGTTGACCGTGATAATTTGTATGAAGATGTTATTGACATGTATGGTGAGGGTGACGTTGTTCAAGACTATCCTTTAGTCGTCAAATACAGGGGAGAAAAGGCCATCGACTACGGAGGAGTTCAGCGTGATTTATTTTCTGCATTTTGGAACAGTGCATATACTCATCTTTTTGAAGGAGCTAAGACCCTCATTCCTATGGTCCACCCGAGCATCAATTTTTCAGTCTTTCCTGTAATTGGAAGAATTATTTCACATAGTTACTTAGTGTGCAGCTTTCTACCTGTAAACATTGCTTTGCCGTCATTGATTTCCATGCTTCTTGGACCTGCTGTAGAAATACCATCTAGTATTGTTATTGAGTCATTTACAGATTATGTTAGTGATACTGAGAGAAAAGTTCTTAAAAAAGCACTTGCCTCTTCCTCACCATTTTCTTCCATGGATACAGATGATCTGCTTAATATTTTGTCTAGGTTTGGTTGTAGACAAATTCCAACTAACACTAATCTCAAATTACTTATTGAACAAGCAGCTCGATGTGAATTTTGTGTAAAGCCTGCTGGAGCTCTATCTGCTATTTATCGTGGCATCCCAACTACTCATAAAGATTTTTGGAATAATCTGAATGCTTCAGATATACATGCTTTATACTATAGCCTATCAGTTGATCCTTGCAAGGTTCTGTCAATGTTGGAAGTCTGTCCTCCAGCAAACGATCCGGAATCTCGTGTTGCCGATTACCTCAAGATAATGATAGGAAATATGAAAGTCAATGAATTAAGTCTTTTTTTGCGCTTTGTCACTGGAGCAAGTGTGTGTATTGTGCCTACTATCAAGGTTGAGTTTAATGGCTTGAGTGGATTGGGACGGCATCCTATAGCTCATACATGTGACAGTATTTTGGAGCTACCTACATCTTATATTAATTATGAAGATTTTCGTGGAGAATTCAGCAATGTATTGGGCATGACAAGTGACAGTTTCTCATGGCGTATGGATGGTATCTAACATTCATTGTATTGTCTTTCTATAAACCTAACATTCCATTTTCTAAGTATCTTAATTGTGCTTTCATTACTCAAATATGCATTCATAATAAAAATTACAATTTCTTTTACTACTATTGAAATGGTTTGGAACTGAGTTTGAATTTAAATTGGTGTTAAAGTTGAAATAAATTCAAGAGTCTCTTCATATAAATTGATTCCATAGTTCTCAGATATCCCACATGGATCAACTCTTCTCCTTAGTTGCTGTATGTCAGTGTCTAAAAAAATTATGCTGGTTCTTGGCACAGATACACCTTGATCAGTAAGTGGGATGGGTCCATCAGGATCGACACCATAGAAGTTGTCAACGGAATGGAAGAAATCTAGGGCAGAAATTTGCGAGTTTTGCAGAAGTAAACAACCAGCTGTAAACAGTTGTTGTGGGGATTTATGACATGCTGTACGTATTGGGTGGTTATTCCAGCTATTCACAAACTGCTGCAAACAGCGGTTGATTCATGGTACAAACACATTGTAATGCCCATAGATGACGCTCATTGAGGTGATCTAGTAAGCTGTGGTGCTCCAGAAAGTAAAACAGTTTGTAAAAAAGAATTGTGACACTTTTGTGCATGTCTCTCCAGAGTCTCTCTATGCGCTGATTGTGAACACTAGATCCAGTAATCATGCTATGCCTCTCAGCTCCACGTTTCTCAATCATGTGTTGTGCAACTAAAACATTTTCTGTTCCTTGGTCAGAACGGACTCTAGATGGTAGCTGATGTTTTTGAACAGCTAAAAGAAACAGCTCATAAACTGTTTTTGCTTCATTGTTGGTTGATGCACATAAATAAGTAATTAGTCTGCTATAGCCATCAATGGCCCCATGAGTGACTATTCGCCACCGAATCAACTTGTGGTGAGAATCTGCAAAAGAAAAAATTAATTTAGTACACAGATCACAAGTAGCTATTAAAAATCTGGGCCACTAGCCATGACAATTCAGCAGGAATTGTAAAATCCTGGAGAAATGCATTGTAGCTAGTTACAGTCTAGAGTCATGTATTAAAAAAAATTCTAGCTAATTTAACACAACCTCAACATACCAATGTGCCACAAAGAATTTGGGCCTGGAACAGAGTATGGACGTCTTTTTGTGGCACCTGCTGGCCATCTCAATGCTGTACCAAGAGGATCAAGATGTCTCAGGGTCTGACGCACTCGTTCCCTTGTAACTAAAATGCCATTGGCTCGAAGACTGCCTATTACCATACTTGCACCAGAGAATGGAGCATCTTCTCTGATTAGCTTAATTGCTGATATCAACTCCTGGTCATCAACTTCAGAATTAGGATTAGTAACTAATCCATATTCTAATCTTCGCCTACAAATACCATTAAAAATTAATATAAGTAGTACTTAACATGACTACATGCAGGATAATGATTCAATTTTTGTTGTACACAAGCAGTCAGTGCACATAGTGGACAAATTTTATAACAAGCCATGCCTATTTATTGCCAAATTTGGACTTTTAAGCCATATGTACTATTTATAGCCTTTCCTAGTATTAATGGCGGAGCTGAATAGCTACTATGTAGTATTGCCTGTGTGATTAGTCCGCCAATAGAATATAAAAATATCAGGTACTTTCTAAAAGGCCAAATCTCCCTTGCATCAGGCTACCGAAACTTCATAAGGATTCTTGCTATGTCAATTTACTTACCTATATATGGTCATCCTGCTAACTCCAAGTAAAATGGAAATCTCATTCCAGTGAAAACCAAGAGAACGAAGGTACTCTAACTGTTCCTTACTAATATCGAATTGTGGTCTTCCTGGTTGCCTTGAGTTATGAACTGGGTGTAAATGATAAGCCATGGGTGGCCTCTGAGATAAATTAGCATCAAGCACTCCTTCATACTCCTCCCAACTTCTTAAAATGGTCCTAATGGCACCCACTAACTCCCCAACAGATCTGCAATAATCTTCTAATCCGGAAACACCACGGATATTATCGAATAAATCAGAGCACACGATAATTACAAACTCTAGTCTTTCGATAATGTAGTCTGTATAATCACGGTTGGCCAAGCCGTATTGTCTCTCAGCTTGATCAACTAACCGGAAAACTTCATTGAAGAAAGCTTCTACCATGACAGCAGCAGACCCAGCAACACAATCAAAGCGACCTTAAACGCGTACGTCTTTAAAAACACGTGCATTTCTCAAACACGTGCGTTTCTCAAACACGTACGTCTTTAAAAACACGTGCATTTCTCAAACACGTGCGTTTCTCAAACACGTACGTCTCTTATACTCGTACGTCTCTCAAACACGTACGTCTCTCTAACACGTACAGGTGCGTCGCATAAACACGTACGTCTTATTAAACACGTACGTCCCTCAAACACGTACATTACTCAGACAAACCCATTCCAACAGCCTTCTTCTCAGCTAAACTGGTACGTTTTGCACTGAAAAGCACGTTTAAGGACGTACAAACGTACGTATTAATTATGTTACTATCCGCTTGCCATACTGGCGCCCCAGACTAGTTGCTGGAAGCGATATGGTAAAGGATTGGACAGCGAACTACCTACCGCTAGCTAGCACCGGTAGGACAAGATGATGGCTAGAAACGCCACATTTAATAAAAACAACAACACAAATAAGCTTGCTTTGTCCAATCTAAGGTCTGTAGTTTATATGAACAAGTTCTGTAGTTTGATGACTAAAAGGCTAGTCACGTAAAAGACCCTTTACCTACCGTTCCCAGCGTAGCGGTAGGTACGCGAGACAAAGAAAGTATAGCTATATGAACTGCCAAAGATGGGTGCATCTGTAATTAACTGTTCTAAAGCTGCTGCCAATAAAGTCCTCAACACACAATTTCTGTCTTGTTCCAGAATGGCTTACTACTTTTACATTAGACACTTAAAAAATTTTTTTTAAATGTCCTAACAGAATTTTATGTGCAACTTTGTACATACATGTGTTGTTTTGCCTACATGCACCTGTAATGAATAGGTACACTGCTGTTTACATTAACTTTACCTCATATTATGTTTATCATTATAGCAAACTAACACGCCACACAGTCATTCATGCATTCTATACTATTGCAATGAAGTGTAAACAGTTCTGTTTGCAATGCTAGGTTTGAGTCCGTAAAAATCCCAACACCTATTTTCTTACTATAATCAACAACAGCAATAATTTAACACATCTGTGACTAAACTATGATAATATACGTAATCTAGACACAAAAAAAAAAGAAAGATAATGACAAAAGGAAATGACCACAACTGACACCAGACACAACGTCACTGTATGATAATTTTATGTTCATAATAATAGATAAAAATAAAAAAAAGAAAGAAAGAAAAGTTTCTCTTTGGTCAGTGAGATTTAAAAATGCGTACGAAATCCTCTAGTTGGTGGAAATGGGTGTGGCTGACGTATTGGTGGCAGTTTGGAGTGGCGGCAGGAATGGATCGTTGGTAGCTGGCCCGCCGAGAATGCTCAGGTCAAGCTCAAGGGACATGTTCGTGTTGGGAGGAGGAGGCGGAGCCTGATGTTCGGGAGAAGTAGCGGCTATGGACTCAGCTGTAGGAGTGGAGGTGAAAATGGGAGAAAGTGGAGCACTGATATCAACTGAAGAAGCTTTGGACGTCACCTCGGCCGTGCTAGCGGCCGCTGATCCGCTAGCTGGCAAGGCGGAGGCAGATGTGTCGGAGGTGGCCAGGGCTGCCACTGGGGCAGCGGAGGGAGCATTGGGGTTGACCCCTAGCGATTGCTGGAGGGCTTGGATTTGAGCCAGCTGGGTCATCAGAGCTTGGAGGTGAGCGAGAAGTTCTTTGTTCTGTGTCAGAAGGTGCTCCACTCGCGCCTGTAGACAGAGAGCAGAAGGGAAGACGAGAAAAACAGCTAAAGGCTTGATCCTGGCCAATTAGCCCAAAACAATATAAACTTAGCTCACTCTAAAGCCCCCCCCCCCCCCCCCCCAAAAAAAACAACATCTTCCTACACCACTTACAATTTTTACTATCTAAAATTACAATACAAACCAACTTGAACAAATGCAGCAATAGCATCAAAAGGTATACTTAACCTCACTTAAAACTTAATGTCTTGATTGTTTGCTTGCTGTTGTTTTTATCAAATAAAATAAAAATAAATAAATAAATAAAAATCACAGCAGTCTTAAAAAGTTTTGGTCAACCAGCCACTCAAAACTTCTTAGATATGTTTGGGCATGCATAATGCGCCCATGCACATGTAAACACAAACACACTTTGGGTACAAGGTTTGAGAATTTTGTAAGCCTCATAAATCAAGATATCTTTAAAAATAGTCTTGATTTATGAGGCTTACAAAATTATGGGACAATAGTGTCATGAGCCAATGTAAAAAAAAAAAAAAAAAAAAATCAAAAAGTTGGAACTGTGTGCTACAAAGAGGGACATCACACACTGACACTATACAGCTAAAAATAATTGTATGTAAATACTCATTGAAATTACACATTTAAAAAGTTATCTGACCCCTTTAATTGAAACCACTTTACTCAATTTAAGTTAAAAACATCTTTTGTAATGGGTTAACAACATAAACCTTTTGTACTGTGTATAATATAATGCCTATAGCTTGGCTCGTTCTCAGTCCTAGGGCCATAGCCAAAACAACAACAACAACAACAAGAAAATCTGCTAAGTACACCTGTTGATCTGTAAACTAATAAATCAAAAAACCAAAACTTTGAAGTCCAACTGTCAGATTCAAAATAGTTGCATTGGGTTCAAATGTATTTAGTCACTTTAAAGCACTACCTTGTGTGCCCAACTAACCCAAGTCTTTTCTCTTCCATCACTGTTCGTCCTTCCTCACACTGTCCATTCTCTCCCCCTCCCCTCCATTCCTCACTGCCACTCCTCCCCACTCTCCACTCCCCCCTTACTGTTTACTCCCCCTCACCTGAGACTGCACCCTGGCTGCCTTCTCACTCTCCAGCTGCTCCTTCATCAATCTCATCTGTTCCCCTAGCATGCCCTTCTCGTGGTCCCACTGAGTCTGCTCCTCCGTGATCGGCTGGAAAGGGTTGCTGGGGTTACGCCGATGGTGGGTGGAGCCATCCAAAGCTTCGCCGATGGACACGGGAGAATCTGTTCCAGACCGTATCGAGGCATTGGGATCTGTGAACTTGTTTTCAGTTATAACCTGAAAAAAAAAAAATATATATATATATATTATATATATATATATAATATATGCAGATTAATGGGTATTATCAGACAACTTGTAAAATGTAGCACACTATATGTACATGTATGTATGAAAATCTGTGAGTTCTTTTACAGCAGACCTTAGACTTACAAACTTAACACAGCCTAAGCACTCTACTGTTAAACTATGCACGGTCCCGTTCTCTACACACTCCTAGTAATTAACGAATTAATCTGTACATGTCACTGCATTAAACTGAGTGAGCAGTGCTATGCAGAATTAAATTAGGCTATTATTTTAAAGCTAATGATTCAATATAAAATACTACTACTACTAATAATAATAATAATAGGAAATTTTCTCTTTTTAACAGCCAATATTTTAATTTTAACTTAACCCGACGTTTCGACTTCTTGCCGAAGTCCTCTTCAGGGGTCAACTGAGCTCGAACTCTCCATGGCGATATAATAACACAAAGTAAAAGCAAAATTTCTGGAGGGAACGTTTACTGTTTATTATATCCTGGAGGGTGATATGCACGCAGCATGGACAGCCAGCATCCTGGAAGCTCTAAGCCTATGTCTCTGTTAAACTTGTTGTTGTCAGGTGTCATATGTATGTGTGGAGCTTCCTTGATCTTCAACTCACGATTCTTACTGGCTCTGTCTACAACTCTTACCTCTTCCCATTTAATGGGGTGATGCTGCTGCCAAGCATGTTCAGCAATGCTGAAACCTTCTCATCACCTCTGTTACAAGCATCCTGATGTTCTTTTACTCTCTGCTCAAGCCTTCTAGTTGTTTCACCTATGTATACTTTACCACAACTGCAGGGTATACTGTACACTATGGATGACTCAGTGGTAATAGGTATAGTATCTTTGACTTTAGTAAGATGCTATCTTAGTGTCTTACCTGACTTAAATGCTGTTTTGATGTCAAAGTCTCTACACACTCTCTGAATACGCTCACTCAATCCTGCTATGTATGGAATAGTAAGAATCAAACCTTTCTCTTGCTCAGTATTTGTGTGATCTTTAGAAGGTAACTCTTTAGAGCCTGCCCTAATAGTTGCGTTGTCACAACCATTGCTTTGAAGTACTTTGTGTAGGTGTTTCTCTTCTTCCTTCAAGTTTTCACTCATATACCCTCCTATCTCTCTGATACAAGCATATGCTGCGTGCATATCACCCTCCAGGATATAATAAACAGTAAGCGTGCCCTCCAGAAATCTTGCTCTTACTTTGTGTTATTATATCGCCATGGAGAGTTCGACCTCAGTTGACCCCTGAAGAGGACTTTGGCAAGAAGTCGAAACGTCGGGTTAAGTTATAATTAAAAATATTGGCTGTTAAAAATTTTCCTATTATTATTATTATTTCAGCCGAGAATGACTGAATCATTGAAATAATAATAATTAATAATAATAATAATCATCATCATCATCAGGGATTCATATTTCGCTGGGGATGGGGCAGGGGGGAGGAGAATTTGTAGAGTCACAACATTTAACCACATGAAAATGGTGAAGTCTTAGCTACGAAACAGATTGTCAGGTAAAAACTTAGACAATTTATTAGGAATTGCTACTGAAGGACCAGAACATTCACATCTTATACTGATCATTACTCTTTCCCCATAACATTCTATCGTGGTAAACAAATTTTAAGAGGGGGGGGGGGAGAGGACTCTATAGTCTGCATGAAACCCTGATGATGATGATGATGATGATGATGATGATGATGATGATGATGATGATGATGATGATGATGATGATGATGATGATGATGATGATGATGATGATGATGATGATGATGATGATGATGTGCTGAATGAACTGATGCTGATTCTGCTGCTATGCTGATCTGCTGATGATGCGCTGACTGATGTATGCACTGCTGCTGCTGCTGCTGCTGCTGCTTCTGCTGATGCTCTGCGCTGCTGATGCTGCTGCTGCTGCTGCTGCTGCTGCTGCTGCTATGCTGCTGCTGCTGCTGCCTGCTGCTGCTGTGCGCTTCTGGCTGCTGCTTCTGCTGCTGCTGCTGCTGCTGCTGCTGCTGCTGCTGCTGCTGCTTACTGCTGCCGCTGCCATGCTCCATTGTTTCTCGCTTCCTTCCTGGTTGCTGCTCGACTTTTACCAAACAGCGCAACATATTTTATATACAAGCTTAGTTCCACAACGTACCTGATTGTGACCCGCCGATGTGGGGCGTGGTCGCGGCCTTCCTAGGAGGGCCATGTGCGGAGGAGGCACAGCAGCACTGGCAACCACTGGGTCGACGCCATCAGGAAAGTCCGGCAAGCTCATGGACGTGTTTCCCACAGTCAGCATGGGATAGGCCCCGCCCACTCCTGGAGGCTGGAAAGGATCAACACTACTCCCTCCATTGGCTATCTTCCCATTCGGATTGGACTGCGGAGGCAGTGTGCCCGGCATCTGGAAAGGGTCATAGTTCAACTGCAGGAGGTCTCCCAGTCCTTCGTTGGTCTTTGGTTTTTCAGTCGAGTCTTCAAACTGCTTCCAGGCGGACTGGACACCTTGCCCCTGAGGGTCGGACTCTTCCGGAATGCCATTTTCTTCCGGTTTCTTCTCAGTGCCCGCCTCTTTCTCATTGGCAGTAGAGGAATCAGTCTCTGGGGAGGAGTCCTTGGAGTCCTTCTTTTTCTTTGGCCTGGGGTTGAGCTTGTGGCAGACATCGAAGGCTTGCCCTAAACTCCTCACAACTGTCAGGGCAGTACCCTACAGGCAATGGAATACAGAGATAGGCAGACAATGGGTCAACTAGACAGTCTGGACAAAAAATATACGCCTGAACCACTCAAGCCACGAACTAATTACATTACCTGCTTTGAGAACTTGCCAATAACAACAACAATGACAAAAACAACAACAACAATAATAATAAGTTTAATTTGAATACATTACAACTGTCCAAATGGCATAAAATAAAACCTTCAATACGACATTGATCGTACGTGCAACTACTTCCTAAACAATTAGTAACAGATTAACCCAGTGAATGCTTACCAGTGAAGAGATGTTTGCAAGAGTGCACACCACACGTACATTTATTAAGAAATAAATGAGGTCTTGGCAGAAACCTCAACAATTACAACAAGAGTGCTACACCACAAGCTTTTGCTTTCATTTATTTATTTATTTATTCACACTATATTGTGTTGTTGTTGTTTTTTGAAGGACTATAGCCAGATACTATTGCATATCTTTTATGGCTACACCCATTATAATTTAATATCAGAGCTGCAATCCTCACTGCCACACACGGCCGGCCAGCCTTAGGCAAGTATGCTCGATGATGGATTTCTTGGAATGACATGAAAGCACACCATGCATGTACTAGTAAACCTCACCGGGGAAATGTTGTAAGACAATACATTATCCTAAAGACTCATAGCAACTTGATCATCTACTGTGACCTTACACACACTTACAGCAACTACATATCTACTACATAATCTGTAGTGTGGCCATTTTGAGGTGGAAAATTATCCTTGTACAAGTTGAAAGTTGCTGAATGAGACTGGGATATTTTGAGCTTGCAGTAATTATATAACAATCCAGTCCTGGCAAATGAGCCAAGAACCTGGCCATCAGAAACAAGAGGAGGAAGCCAGTAGCGTCACATCACTAGGTTATGTTGAGTGATTCAGTACACAAGTATATTAGCAAGTCAGCTCCGTAAAGGTATGTGCAGAGTCTATATCCCCTTAACCTGCAAATGCGCTGTATGTGTGTGTACATGTGTGTGTGTGTGCCTATACAAGTTATTTGATTGTAGTGTACATGACATGTCATACTGGTTCACGAGTACTCGTAGCCACTTACATATACTCAGAAAGCCATATACTCAGAAATGAGTCCTTAATCAAGTCTACCCCTCCAGGTATCCCCCCCCCCCCCCCCCCCTTTCGCTCTCTCCAAGATAACAATGTGAGAGAACTCACTTTCTTGTAGGCCTTGAACACGTTGCACCTGAAGGTGTTGTTCGGCACTTCTCTGGTGATATAACTGAATATTTTCAAGTCTTGAGAGTCGTGGGACACATAAAATATTCTAAACAACAAAAACAACAACAACAACAACAACAATAAATAAACAAAGATTGCAGATAATATTCAAACTTGAATACAAAATCAGATTCCCACTATCAACTTCACTCCCAGGAGTGGAGGCAACTCTGCCCGGCTACTGCGATGCTATTTGTTAAGTTTATTTAATATATTTCTGGTGAAATCACCAACATACCTACTTCACAGATGGTCACCCTTCACTCGGCTTTGAAACCCAAGCTGGCGTAACATTATACAAATAGCTTGCTTGATTGAAAGAAATACACACACACACACACACACACACAATCCCAAGAAAGCTTCCACAAATGGGTTATTGTATCTCTTCCACTATAATCTGAAACCTTAGCCACAAGCAAGGAGCACCTGCCTTAGTAACACTATTGATCCAACAGAGACCTACCCAATGAAGACGGACAATTCTGAGCTACTCGGCTAGAGAATCCCCAAAGTTGCATTCATGACTATTGACTAAATATCGTGTGTCACATTCTGGAGTTGCTAGGATAACCATCTGTGAGATCTAAATACCTGCCACGCCCATAAACTGCTTGCTTTCGCTCTGTAATTCAGATTGGCTTAATCGCAGCATACAACGTGGGTTCCACTTGGACGGCAGTGTTGATCTATTTTTAAACATCGCAGGATTTTCTAGCTTTCCAGTTTCCCTGTATCGTTTCCCTGTATCATCATCATTGCTAAAGTAACCCTGTTAGAAGCTGTAGCTCTTTCATGTGGAAAATTAAACACACAAACACTTTGCTACACCCACACACAAACACAACTACTGACACGGGAACTCTCTCAACGAGGAAGCTCACTTTCACATGTCACAAACACGTGTACCCAAGAGAGAGAAAATAGCCACAGCTCCATTAGTTTGTTCAGATTAAGTTTTATCCATACGCGCAAATATTACAAACAAATACTCCCCCTACCGCCCACCCCATTTCCACAACAGAATCAGCCACTCCCCCAGGTGGGCGTACCATACCTGTATATGGGATGCTGCATGATGAACAGCTGCTCGTCACTGTACTTCTTGCGAGACTGAAAATATAAAGAAAACTCACACGGTGAAGGAAATTATAAACATAATTACATTCAATATATGTGACAGGCTCTAGGAAAACCAGGCATTTCTGGCAAACCAAAAAAAATGAGTTTTTTATGTTAATAAAAAGCTAAAATTTATCTCAACTTAGTGCTAAAATACTGGAGGGTAAAACCTTTGACTCGCACAGAAACTGGCAGTTGAACTGGGCTGTATTCAGCAAAGCAATTGAACTAGAAATCGTGAAAACATAAATTGAATTTCCACTTCCGGTATAATTAACGTTTCCGTATACTTAACGGCGTACTCCGCATACGCAATTAAATTGTGCAGCCGCTTTTTAACGGCAACTAACGAAGTTTTGCATAGAGTTCTTTTTAGCTTTCAGAGCGTCTCGGAGCCTGTCTTGTCGGAATCCTTGGCTACTCTACTCGATGTAGGAGTAAACTTTCAGCCAGAGGTAAGCTGTACATTGCATGCAATAGTCTCAAAGCTATGCCGTTTTTTTTAGCTGCTTGTTTGAAACTCCACCCATTCCCCGTTTATTGTACTTCGAGAACGAGAGAGAATAAAAAGTAGCTCGTCTTTCCACAGCACGCTTGAGGTCTTTTAAGTTGTTTTGACATTTGAAATTTGGCATAGACTTAGAGTAAGGGTCACTAAGACTAATTCTGCAAAAAACAAAAATAGGAGAAAGAAAGAATTTTTGCGGATGACTTAGTTCTGGAGCCTATATCTCAATTTCAATTTTTGCCCGAAATGCCTGGTTTTCGCAGAGCCTGTCACATATTTCATAGACATTTTTACATGTGTCACACACATTTGCATTGACCTTTAATTGAAAGTCTCACGATCAACAAACAAAGACAAAAGTTGGAAAAAACAACAACAACAACAACAACAAACAAACAAACAAGCAAACTCGTTACAATAAACAGGACATGTAACTATATCAGGAAAATACCCGAAATATTTTTCAGACATGAGTGACATTCTGCCTTTTTTTTTTTTGTTCAATAGGGAGTTAAAAAAAGAAGATATTTTCTACAACCCACGCACCATGCCTGCATCATCTATATACTTCTCCGCCTTACCAGTACTTGTGGTGGAGAACTAACTCCATTTCTCACTCACCCTTTTTCCTTTCCTCTTCGTGATCTTCACACCTGCCACGGCAACATTGATGTTGCAGCGAATCTTTCGAATTCCTTTCACCTTGTACTCGTACTAAAGAAGAAAAGGAAAGAGGAAGAGAGGGAGAGAATTATTGGAAAGAAGGAAGACAAGAAAAAGTTTATCAATGGTAGACATTTTTTTTATTAATTGAACTTGCGGACTTTACAAGACATTGATAAATACTCCAGACTACTTGTCACGTCCTTCATTTTTAATTCGAGAATAGCAAAGTATGACCAGAACACCAACCAAGAAGTTCCTTATTGACGGTTACCAACACATGCGTGAGCAAACATGCATCCTTCAGCGTCCTCCAGTGAGATCATGCATTCATATAGCTGAGTGTTTTACCACTACAAGCATTGATATGCCGTGAAATAACTTCATTGAGAGGTTTCAAGTATCATCCACCCTCTCCCCTCCTCCCTTCCCTGGGGACATCTACTCCCAGCAATGACATTATATTCTTAATTACACAAAACTGTTTTCAAATCACTCACATGGTGAAGGAAATTATAAACATAATTCCATTCAACATATTTCATAGACATTTCTTACATGCGTCACACACATTAACCTTGCATTGACCTTTAATTGAAAGTCTCACGATCAACAACAAAAGACAAAAGTGGGGGAAAACAACAACAACAACAACAACAACAAAACAAACAAGCAGACTCGTTTGCTCCCAGAGAATTAAATCCACAAGTCAGAACTTCATGTAACAAAGAATCTCCAATATACCCCTCATGGAGAAGGAGCCATTACACAGTACTAACTAAGGAAAATGTACATATCGAGCTCAGAGGCCAGACTGGTGGGTGTGGCTAAAATCATGAATTAAAAAACACAGCTTTCCCTTGCCCGCCCACATGTTAACATAATGCTTCTCCTCAATCCACTTGAATATAATACAGTACTTCTATTATATGCTTAACATAAAGCCATCACAGGATTTAACACTTGGTGCAATAACCTTTTAAAAAAACCCTACAAGTTCTCACACTTGCGTGGAAAGTCAAGCAAGAAGCTCAGATTCCTACAGGTTTCGTGCACTTGTGAGAGAGAGCATACAATAACAGTAATAGCTAGGAGTGTGCCAGGTAGCATCTAGCCAGCCAATCCAGCAAAGTGGAATTCAATACAAGTTAATACAGCAGTATATACTTCAATCACACTTACCCAGTGCAGCTTAATCAACTGAGATTTAAAGAGCAGGGATTCATACAGGGTTTTTCACTGGGGGGGGATTTTGTAGTACATAAAAATGGTGACGTCACGACTATGAAACAGATTATTAGATGAAAACTTAGACAATTTATTACAAATTGCTATTGAAACAAGAACTAGACAGTCAGGAATTTGAAGAATGTTTGACATTTTAAAAGAAACTAGCAGTAGAGTAATTAAGCTATAGTCATTATTTTTTTATATAAAAAAAAAAATTCAGTCATGGTAAAAAAAAGTTGGGAGGGATCCCAGGGCTCCCACAGTCTGTATGAAACCCTGATGAGTGAATCCTGCATTTGTACCATAAATTTAGCCTCTCATGAGAAAATGGCCCACATTTGGTCCTAAACACATGTTTTGCCATAAGCAAGATAACTTGTCCCATCCAGACGTGTGTTCTTCAGTGGATACTTCCTCTATCAGTCTCGTCAGCAGTTGGTCCATCCATATCTAATGTGATGACCCTTCAATTTGTAGTGTTAATTCAGCATTTTAGCAACGTGTTTCCCTTGTCTTAGGAGCCAAATCAGAGTGCTGTGCTTAAAAAATAAAGAAAGTCAAATTGTGTGTGTGTGTGTGTGTGTGTGTGTGTGAGTAGCTTTTACAAGGACAATCCTTTGATATTAATATTTAATATGATTGGAAGTTCAGATCTACTATTAATCAGTTTAGCAGGTAAAGTTCAGTCTAAATCCTGATTGCCATAGCTTATGCAGAAGGAAAAATTCTATGTTGTGGTGAGAATGGACAGTCTGCTAATGCATGTCCCCTGTACACTTCTACTGAAAAAGATATTTATAAAATAATGATGTTATATTGGCTGTTCAAACTGAGAAAAAAACTGCTATTATAATAAAAATTCAATAATATAAGAGGACCAGCCATCAGTGGAGATGTATAGATGATCATTACATATGTAATAGCGTGGTTTGAACACCGTTGTTTATGCACACAAACCTTACAACCAAAGTACAAGGCAACAGTTGTTCAAGCCATAAGTTGCCTAAGGGCACTAATCTGAATAGTCACCATGACAAAATCTAGCAGTATGTACATACTCTGGGTCTGGAACACAGGGACAGAGGTCATTAATTGAATAGTTGATTTGGGACAGGATGGGAGAAAAATATTCCCACAAAAATTGCCTTTGATCATGGACGCAATGAAAATGGTTTTACTACCATTTTAATGAAATGGAGCTCCTGGTTGTCAGTAGCTCATGGATGACGTCACAGATGTGTCATAGCCAGTCATGGCAACCAGGTTTCATGAAAACTTCTGAGCTTAAATCATTCCACAGATAAAATTAAAATAATACCGCTGCAAACTATAGGCCCAATAGCTTCACTTGGTGTGTGTGTACGTGTGTGAGGATTCACATACTACCTATGGGGGTTCCTCTAAACATCACAATACTTCATTGTTTTGCAGCATTTGTAAAGGACAGATAACAAACTTGAATTGTTTCACTAAACCAACCAAATCTTGCATTGTTCACGAATTCTCTTCCTCCACTTGCACCATTAGACATAACAGGAGCAAAAAAAAGTCTGTAAAAACCTTGTCTTTTCTTCACTTATGTATTAAAGAGTGCTTCTGCACCACAGGCTTTACATTAAAGGAGCTTCACCGTATAACCATCTAATTAAATAAATGTATCTTAAAGACATGTTCGGCTTCAAGCAATGAGGAACTCTTGCCCCATTACTAATTCCCAGGCGGTAGTATCCTTGTACAATGAACGTCCCTGAAGGGTTTCTTTCCCGCTTTTCTCACTCCGTGAATTAGCGCTGCACTGACAGGAGTGGCTGCCATTAGTGAACGACAGTGTCCAGTAACTCAATATATATACTTGATGTCAGGGTCGGGTGTTGTAGGATTTCGTTGGCCCAGCAAAGGCAGACAAACACAGTGCTTTCAGA